>ULPP01051511.1_pt1 | contig 134200 bp, 136 predicted proteins | sample 1953531 | NCBI WGS metagenome assembly ULPP01 (sample SAMEA4835630, study PRJEB28245) | human gut metagenome | biome: gut microbiome; material: fecal sample | place: Denmark | collected 2008
TTTGAAAAGGAATTTGAAATAAAAAATCTTACAACATTCAAAACAGGTGGAAAAATTTCAGAAGTATTTTTCCCTGAAAGTGTTGAAGAATTTGTTCAAATTTTAGAACAAAATGGAAATCTTCCCGTATTTGGAAATCTTTCAAATACACTAATTTCAAATGATGGATTTGACGGGAAAATTGCACTAACTACAAAAATGAATTCTATTCAAATAGAAGGCTCTAAAGTTGTTGCAGATTGTGGAGTTAAAGGCCCAAAATTATCACAAGAAGTTTGTAAAGCTGGACTCTCTGGGTTAGAATTTATGATTGGTTTTCCAGGTTCCATTGGCGGAGAAGTTTTTATGAACGCCTCTGCAAACGGTCAATGTATCAGCGACAAACTTACATATGTAACTTGTTATTCTCCAGAAAAAGGGATTGTTAAATACTCAAAAGACGATATGGAATTTGAATATAGAAAATCCCGCTGTAAACGAGATAAATTAATCGTATTACAAGCAGAATTTCAATTAGACACAAAACCAAAAGAAGAAATTCAACGACAAATGGATGAAAATTTGGCATTTAGAAAGTCACATCAACCATCCCTTGCACTCCCTAATTGCGGAAGTATATTCAAAAACCCGCAAGGAGATTCTGCTGGCAGACTTTTAGATTCCGTTGGAGCAAAAGATTTAAAAATCGGGGGAGCAAGAGTTTGGGAAAATCACGCAAATTTTATTGTCAACGATAATAATGGAACATCATCAGACATTTTAGAATTAATGTTTGAAATGTACACAAAAGTAAAAAAAAGTTATAATATAGAATTAGAACCAGAAATAATATTTTTGGGCGGATTAAATAAAAAGGAAAATGAAATATGGAAAATCTTGAACAGAAAATAGATAAAAACGCAAAAATAGCTGTTCTTTGCGGAGGAATGTCATCAGAAGCAGAAATTTCAAGACGTTCTGGCAAAGGAGTTTTTGAGGCTTTACAAAGACTTGGTTATAAAAATTCTGAACTTGTTGAGGTTGATACAGATATCGCTCAAAAATTGAAAGAAGGGCAATATGATTATGCTTACAACGTACTTCACGGCAAATATGGAGAAGATGGTTGTATCCAAGGAATTTTAGAAATTATGCAAATTCCATATACTGGTTGCGGAGTTATGTCTTCTGCAATTTGCATGAACAAAGAATACACCAAGAGAATTCTATCAGCTAACCCAGATATTCCAATGGCAAAATCTGCTTTTGTTAGAAAAGGCGAAGATGTTATGGAAAAAACTAAAGATTTGAAATTCCCTGTATTTACAAAACCAGTTTCTGAAGGTTCAAGCTTCGGAATGACAAAAGTTAATACTAAAGAAGAACTTCCACAAGCATATGAAGAAGCCGTAAAATATAATGATGATGTTCTTATTGAAGAATTCATTGATGGAATTTTTATGACAGTTGGAGTTTTAGAAAAAGATGGCGAAAATTTTGCAACAGAAATATTAGAAATCATTCCTAAAAATGAATGGTATGACTATGAAGCAAAATACACTCCAGGAATGTCTAAATTTATTCTTCCTGCGGAATTAGATGAAGAATTGACAAAGAAAACAAAAGAAGTTGCAATAAAAGCTCACATTGCAGCGGGATGTAGAGGAGTTTCAAGAGTAGATTTTATGGTAGGAAAAGACGGTATTCCATATGTTATTGAAATTAACACTTCTCCAGGAATGACATCAACAAGTGACCTTCCTGCACAATCCAAAGTTATGGGCATTAGCTATGATGAATTGGTACAAATTGTATTAAATGGAGCAGGATTAAATAAATAATGACAGAAGAAGATTTCAACAATGAAAATCTGCATGAACAAACCGAAGAAATTGTAGATGAGTTTGCACTCGCAAAGCATTCGGTTAAACATAAGCGATTAGAAAGAAAAATCAGAAAAAAACGGAAAAGAGTAAACCGTTTAAAGGGTTTTCTTCGTTTTGTTGTGACAATCTTACTTTTATATGGTGCATACCACTTTTTCAAACTTCCACAATGGTATCTTCCGCAAGATGCATTTACCAAAAAAGATGGTAAAACCGTAGAAATCATAAATAATAGTATTGTTCCAACATCTATTATCTATGAGGAATTACAAGACGTTAAAGTACCTAGAATTCCAATCTTTTTAATGAGTGTAAGACCAATCAAAAAAGAAATCTTTAAAATTCCTGTTGTTAAATATATCTACGTAAGACGTTATGGCTTCCCTGCAAGAATTCAAATTATTATTAGGGAGAGAGTTCCAGTTGCTGTAATCAAGACTGATTTGAAAAGCAAACCAGTAGCTTTCTTTACATCTGATGGAGTTTTAGTTTCAAATAAAAATTACATGGGATTATCAGAAACAAAATCAGCTCTAAAAATATTGACAAACTCTCCTAAAATAGATGGTTTTTGGACAGTTAAAAAAGTCGAAGAAATTTCTAATATTGTCAAAGCAGTAGAGTCATACTCTGGCCAAAAAGTCGAATATGTGGATATGAAAAATCCTAATGACGTATATGTAAAAATTCAAACAACAAGTATTAGATTGGGAATGCTTGATAGCACAGTTTATGAAAGAATTAAAAGAATTTATACAATTTTACCGCAAATCGGAGACATGGGTAACCAAGCGAAGTATATTGATTTAAGCTGGGATAAGGTAAATTATTTAAAACTTAAGAAAAATAAAAAATAATATGAGCTTTAACGAAGAATACAAAAAAATCAAAAAATTAATCACAGCAGAACTTGATATTATTGAGCAAAAAATGGTTGAACCAATTGATATTCAAGAACCGCTAAAAACTCATGTTATAAATTTTTTGAAAGCACCATCTAAAAGAATTCGCCCTGCATTAGCTGTTTTGTTATCAAAGGCACTCGGAGAAGAATTAACAGACGAACAACTTGAACTCCTATCTGCAATAGAAATTGTTCATAATGCATCCTTAATTCATGATGATATTATTGATGATTGCGAAATAAGACGAGGAAATAAAACTATTGCAGCCGAATTTAATAATAAACTAGGAGTAATTTCTGGAGATTATCTTCTCTCTATTGCAATGGAAAAAATCGGACAATTAAACTCTCTAGAAATATTAAATGAATTCTCTCACAACATAAAAAAAATGTGTATTGGAGAAATTAATCAGAATTTTAATAGATTTAAAATCGGAACAATTGAAGAATACATTGAAAAATCAAAAAACAAAACAGGTTATCTTTTTGAAACAGCAATAGTTTGTAACCTTATACTTTCACAAAAAATCTCTCAAAATAAATTCAAAAATTTTGGACTTAATATTGGTATCGCATTTCAAATTAGAGATGATTTACTAAATATTTTATCAATAGATACAACCAAACCTTCAAATAACGATATAGAAGAGGGAATTTATAATGCACCAATTATCTATTCTGGCAATCCCAAAGACCTCACCTCAGGGATTGAAAAAACACGGGGTTTGTTGAATAATTATGTACAAGAAGCAGAAAAAGTGCTAACAAATCTTGAAAACAATCAATACACAATTGCACTTAAAAAATTTTTGGAGCTTTTAAAAGATGTTTAATTTATTTCAAAGTTGGAAAAATTATAAAAAAGCGTTAAAAGAAAAACGTGAAGCAGCATGGATGAATTTCAAGCTAAAATTACCTGAAAATGTTCAACATAGAGTTGATACATTTGAAGAGTGGTATAGAAATTACAAAGAAAGTGCAACATGCGAAGTTATAGAAACAGTTGTATTTGTCGTTGTAATGGTAATTATCATAAGATTTTTTGTGGGAGAAATCAGATGGATTCCATCTGGATCTATGCACCCAACACTTATAGAAGGTGATAGAATCGTTGTCGAAAGATATTCTAGATTCTTTGATGGCCCTAAACGTGGAGATATTATGGTTTTTTATCCTCCATCAACTCGTTTGTCAAACAGCCCATTACCATTACTTGCAAGACTGACTGGAATTTTTTGCAAAGATGTTGCATACATCAAACGTGTAGTTGGACTTCCTGGAGAAACAATTGAAATAAAAGCAGAAAAAGATGGCTCTGCTTACGTTTATATCAATGGTAAAAAATACGAAGAAGATTACATCAAAAGTATTTATGAATACCCTGAATGCCCAGACAAAAATATTGACCCACTATTCTTAGAAAGTGACCAAGTCATGAAATGTGGACCATTCAAATTAGACAATGATAGCTATTTTATGATGGGAGATAATAGAGGAAACTCTCAAGATAGTAGATACTGGGGAACTTTGAAAAAAGATAGATTTGTTGGTAGAGCAGTGTTAGTATTCTGGCCTCCACAAAGAATGAAAGTTCTTCAACAACTAGATAATAAACTTGAAAAATAATAAAAAAAGTATAAATAAAAAGAACTCTTCAAAATGAAGAGTTCTTTTTATATTATTTTAGTCTTATCTAACTTTATTTTCTGTACCTTCTTTTAAACGTTTAATATTTTCTCTATGAAGATAAATAACATAAATTGCCGCAATCACAGCATAAACAATATAAGCAGGAGGAGCATTCAAAAACCACATAATAAGAGGAGATAAAGCTAACGCAACGACTGAGCCTAAAGAAACATATCTTGAAACCCAAGTAACAACACCCCAAACAGCAGCAATAATTAAACCAGCTTGCCAATCAAGAGCCAACAATGTTCCAACCCCAGAAGCCACTGATTTTCCACCAGTAAAATTCAAAAATACTGATTTGCTATGTCCTAAGATTACACAAATTGCAGCTAAAACAGGTAACAATCCTCCCGCAAAATCAGCTCCAAACAACGCAGTTAATACAACTGGTAAAGCTCCTTTAAGAGCATCCAAAAGCATTACAACAAAGAACCACTTTTTGCCCATAACACGTTTAACATTTGTCGCTCCTGTTGAACCTGAACCAACTGTTCTAATATCTTGTCCAGTAAATAATTTTACAATGATATAGCCAGTTGGAATAGAACCTATCAAATAAGACGCCGCTAACACTAGGGCTATTTGTCTAAGAATTTCAGTATATTCCATAATTTTTCTCCATACTTTCTAACTTGAGAAAATTATATCATGCCCGAAACTTTATTGGCAAATTATTGTAAAATCATTTTAAAACTTAAATTCTCAACAACTGTTTGGATATTCATAGCAGGAGTAAGAGAAATTTGACGTTTTGCATCTTCAACGCTTTTCATATCATCCATAAACCTATAAAATAAAGGTTTATTTTGAGAATTAGTTTTTATCATTGATAATAGATAATTCTGAATTTGAGAGAACACAACCATCGCACCATGTTCAGCAATTAGTGCAGACATTTTATTTTCAAAATCCAAAAACTGATTTCTACCAGTTGTCCAATAATTAGAAATAAAATCCTCCACCAAATTGTATTCTTGATTTTCAATAACAACGGAAGGAACAAAAAATGATTGAGCCCTCGATACAACAGTTGAAATAATATCAGATTTATCTTTTGTTAAAAATATAAAAGTTGTATTCTTTGGAGGTTCTTCAAAAGTTTTTAGCAAAGCATTTGATGTTGCTTCTGGGAAATTTATTTGATTTAGTGGCAAAAGATTTCCTTCTTCATCCCTATCACAAAAGATATACACTCTATGATAATCACTTGTGATAGATAATTCAGAAATAATAGATTTTGCCTGAGCGATATTTATATTCTTCTTTCCTTTTGTTTCTTCTTCATCTGATGAACCTTCTTTGAAATCTAATCTTGTATAAATTTTTACAGCAGGATGAGTTTGCTCTCTAACCCATTTACAATTCAAACAATCACAACTATCATTTCCATCTTTTGAACAATTTAACAACCTTGCAACATCTAAAGCCAATTCACATTGTGATTGAATATCAGGCCCCCAAAATAAAAGGCAGTGACTTATGTTTTTATTTTCATCATAAATTCCACTCTTAAAATATTCCAAAAGTTGTGGATATTTTTTAGAAATTTCATTATTGTAATATTGCATATTCAATCTCCTTATCAATATCCAAATTAGATTGTCCAGATTTTATTTTATATTCCGCATCAGTTAAATTCTTTTTAAGCTTTACCAAATCTTTTAATGAGATATTTTTCAATTTTTGAATTTCCATTTTTACTCTGAATGGGTGCATATTAATAATTTTTGCAATTTCATCTGGAGAATGCTTTGCAGAATATGCTTTGATTTGAATTCTGCCATGCAAAAGAGTATGCAATACAGAAAGAATTTCCAATGGATGTTTCTTAGCTAGCAATTTTTGGTACTCTAAAAGAGCTTTAGACTTATTACCTTCAACTAAATAATCTATAAAAACAAATAAATATTCATTCGTAACACAGATTTCTTTTATCATTTCTTTGGTAACAGGACTTTTTCCTGCATATATTTTTAGCTTTTCAAGTTCAGAATCAAGCATTCTTAAATTTGAACCAACCTGAAATAATATCGCACCTGCAACTTCATCAGAAATTTTTAAATCCTTACTTTTTGCTTGCTGTTTAATCCACCCTTCTAATTCGGCAGTTTTATAGGATGGGATTTGATTAAATTCTTGTGCATTATATTTCGAAAGAAGTTTGAAGATTTTTTTGCGTTTATCAATTTTTTTCTGACTATCTGGAGGAATTTGAGCAGTAAAAACAACATCTACATTCTCACTTGAACAGTCCAAAACTTCTGCTAATTGTTTGAATTGTTTATCATCAAAAGCTTTGTCATCAGATGATTTTCCACTCAAATAACCTAGACAATTTATTTCAACAAGCATTTTTCCAAACATCATTGGCTGAGATTTTATTGCAGAAATCAAATCTGGAAATTTCGGATTATTAAAATATTTATAACTCATTTCAACAAAATCTTTATCAAGTTTAGATTTAAACTCCTTGATTTTGTTAGAAATATTAAATTCTTCATCCCCATAGAAAAAGTAAATCATACTACTATTCTAAAAAAAAACTAGATTGATGTAAAGAAAAACTTAAGCATAACTTCTCAAATTTTATTCATTTCTTTTGGATGAAAAAACATTGTAATAAACCAACAAAGTTAAAATTACAATCACACCATATATTTTAAATTTTAGTATCAAAAAAGAAACCAAAATAGAAATAATAATTCCTAATACCAAATACCGAACAATATTTTTTACTTTTTGATTAATAGCTCGAACCTCTTGAACTTCCTGAGCCATAATTTTTATATTAGATTGTTCCTTGGCCTTTTCTTCGGTTTTTTCATCAATAATTTCATTTTCTTTTAATTCTTCAACCGCATCACGATACGTACGATTAACAAATCGTTCTACCAAAGATAAAACGACTGTTTCAGGAGCTTCGTTTTTTACACAAGCATACATAACTTCCCACATTGCGTACCAGATTTTTTGCATAACAACTTTCCAATACTTTGCAGGAATTCCAGAACGAAACAAATCGATTTCTTTATGGAAAGACCATTCAGCCATAATTTGGATATAAAAGCATTGTTGTTCAAAATCAATTCGACTAAACTCTTCATCATCCTGAATACCAGAAGCCATGAGCATTGCAGACTTTCTAATATTGCTAACAAGATAATCTTCTTGTAGCTTATTAACATCTTTTGGTAACAGTGGTTGAATTTGCCCAATAAGATTTTCAATAAAATCTATATATTTCTTGTCGATTTCTTTCTCATCCATTTTATCATTATAGGAAATAAGAGAAGAAAATTTGTCATATAGATAGACTAAATATTTTCTAAAATATTACAAAAACTATTTCTTAGGTTCTTCTTGATATTGAGCTGTTCCTGGGAATTTGTCAGAACCAGTTCTCCATTTTGTAATTTGGTATTGAAGTTTTGGAATAAATGTTGACAAGAATAGAGCAGAAGTTACAAAACCTACACCCCAGTTAAGAGCATTCATCTTCAAGTTTTTAGACGACATCTTGTTCAACAAATCTTTAGTAATTTCTTTTGTATCTGCTTTTTCAGCAGTTTTTGCAATAGATTGAACATAATCAACAAGTTGCTTTTTAAGAGCATCTAATTCACTTTGAGCAACATATTTATATTTATCAGTAAAGTTCTTTTGGAAAATATTTTCATAGAATTTTTCTAAAAATTCTGGGTTATTAATATGTCCACCAGCAAGAATATCTTTAACTTGACCTTGAGTAAGAATTGAAGAATTTACAATTTTTGGTTGAAGTTTAGACATTGCTTCAGCACGTCTTTCATACATAGCTAATTCTGATTCTGGAACTAAAGATTGTAATTCCGCTTTAAATTCGTCAAGAGAAATAACTTTATTATGTTTACCTGTGAACTTAGATTTCAAACTTTCAGGAAGTTCAACTGATTTACCCAACATGTCTTCTCTAAATTGTTGAGCAGATACATTTGCACCTTTATCTTCAAGATAATTTTGCATATATTTTGTTGCGAAATCAGCAGATACAGGATCTAGTCTTGTTGGATTTCCTTTTTGTTCCATTCTATTTAACCAGTTGTTCATATTAGACATATTGAACATGTAGAAATAAATTGAACTCAAATCTCTGAACAAAATTTCAACTCTTTCATCATTATTTCTTGCAGAATAAGCACGTCCAGAAGCTGTACCAGCATCAACTGATAAAAGTTTGTAATTTCTATCACTTTCAAATTTATTAGCAACAGATAACAAATTGAAACCAAATGCTACATTTTTCTTATTATCTTTGTCATTGTTTTTATCTTGAGCAAAACTATCAAATGTTGGACGAGAATTGAAAGTATCACCATCCAAATTAGTTTTATTATTTGCCGTTACAACTTTAACTGCTTTATCTTGAGCTGCTTCTGGATTTTGTTTATGATAAGAACGAGTAATTGCTTGGTTAATTTTTGGCAATACAAAACCTATAAATGCGTTTGCTATCAATACACTCGAAATAACTTTGACAAACTTAAATCTTGCCATAGTTTTTTCTAAAATAGCAGCCCCATCTTTAGTTTTTTCAAAAGCTAAGAAGTTTTTAAGCGGATTTCTTACAGAATCAGAAGCAATATCAACGGATTTTTCAGGAAGTTTCAATATCTTTTGACCAAGTTTTTCAAAAAGCCAATTTAGAGAAGAAACTCCACCTAACCAAAAAACAGCACCAGAAAATTCTTCCGTAATTCTTTCTCTAGCTTCATCAAAGCCACCTCGTTGATATGCTTGATAAGTTCTACCAGCTTCTACAAAAGCTTCCAATGCTATAACTGGCAAAAAACCATCACTTGCGGCTTGCTTCACTATATTACGAGTTGAAAAATTCTGTTTTGAAAAAAATTTATTTGTATTAACTTCTGGGATTCTAATTGACATATACCTACTTAATATTCCTAAAGCTTTATTTTTGCCATAAAATTGCTTGCTTTTAATATTTTGTTACAAATAACTATATTTATAAATAGAATTATACTAATATGTAACAAAAGGTTAAATAAATCTAACCTCTATGGCAATAAAATTTATGTTTTGTTTTTAATAGAGTGTAAATTGTGGGAAGTGTATATGCTAAATAAAATATCTCTATACAACGTAAATAATTCACAAATCCAAAGCTTTAAAGGGCATGAACATGCTGAACAAAACAATTTGAACACAAAACAGAAAGCAACAATTCTTGCATCTTCTGCTCTTGGCATGACCCCTGTTATCGCAACTTTAGCACATAGAAAAGGGTTTTCTTTAAATCCTGTAAGAATTGCCAAAACTCCAATTAAAGATTGGGCAATTTTTAAATATTCTCCAAAAGGGAAATATATCCATTTTGGGCCAGCTGAAATAATTGCAACAGCAATTGGTTCGGTTATCGGAGGATTTATTGGTGGTTCTATTGTAGATAAAGATAACATTAGTGCTAAAAAACGTGAAGTAGTAAACCAAGTTCTTGGAAATGTTTTAGTTCCCGTTGGTTGCGTTGGCGGAGGAGCAAAAATCTACAAAAAATATGCGGACAAGATAGAATCTATCATCCCACAAATTAAAAGCCCTAAACAATCTGCCCAAATATTTAATAAAGTATTAAAGAGTATTCCAAATGGAGTTTGCACTCTTGGACTTTTAGGTTTAGGCTTGTATTTAGGAAACAAAGTTTCAAACTTCTTGAATGAACACATATACCACAAAAAAGTGGACAGAAATATGAAATTCACAGACTGTGCACCTCACGTAGATGATGTATGTATGGCAGTATCTATGATGAACGAGGATTCACCTTTTGCCGCAAAATTGGAAAGAGTTATACCGCTTGCATTACTTGTTCCAGGCTACGAAACAGGTACAGCAAGAGAACATTAAAAATAAACCTAATAAAACCGACACACAATAAACACAACAAAAAAGAAGGATTTTTAAGTCCTTCTTTTTTGTTGTTTGCGTATGATTTATTTTATCTTAAAAATTCAAAGTTCTAAGAGTTTGAACTGTTTGAAACTTACTTATTTCTTTTAAATATTGTTCTAATGCTTTATGACCGTTATAAATTTCATTAGAAACAGAAGCATAACGACTTGCTTCTAAAAATTTTAATTCTTTTACTCTAATTAGCAAAATATTATCAGAATCTGCTCTCAAATTTTCGTCTTCAGAACTAGACCATTTTTGCAAAAGAGCTAATTCATCATACATTTGCTTCATTGTAGTAAATTCAAGAATATTGAAATCATATTTTTCTAACAAAGATTTTTCTACATTAGAAATTCGACTCATACATGCTTGAAATTTAAAAACTTTTTTTATAATCAAATAATTATCTGCAATTCTCTTATGAGAAGCTGGTACATTATTTTTTGCCAAAAGAGCGGCAAAAGAACGAGATGTAAAAGTATCATTTTCATTTGAAAAAGCACTTCGGGATGTTAAATCGAAAGTTGATTTATTTTCATTCATTTGTTCTAACATTCTTCCTCCGAATATAGAAAAATAATAGAATAACGAAACAAATTTGTCATGGGGTTTTGTCAATTTATTTACATTTGTTAAAAAATAGAAAATTTTAGGAAAAACTATACTAACTAAAACCAAAGCATACTCAAACTTACAGCCTATTTTAATTTTATTAAAAAATACAACATAGCATGTTGACTTTTAGATAAATAAACTTAAATAAAACATGGAAAAATCATACGAAAGTATGACCAACAAAAAAACAAATTATGTTAAAAGTATAGTGTATAATATCAGGCTTGAAGGTAATTTAACAAAAATGGGATTGAGTTTAAACAACATATACCAAAGACCGTATGTAAAACCAGATAGACAATCAACGGTAAAAAAACGTGAAGAAGATGAAAAATCTTCTGCCACCAATGCCGAACGTCAACAAGAGTCAAATCAAAACTCTCAAAGCAAGGGATTACAGTACGTTGAGCAAAAAACAACTCCTAAATACACCCCAGCCTATGAACAAAAGTTTAACTTGGCATCAAGTGCATACAGCAACGTAAATATCAACAGCTCAAATACTCAAACAAATGTCAATTATTCTCCACAAGCAGTTCAAAAAATTAATCCTGCTACTCAAAATCAAATTGATAGTAAAATCAATATTGCTCAAATTTTAAAAGATTTTAACAACACAGCAATTGCGATTGGAACTCCTGATGATTTGAAAGAAGAAGTAGATGGTTATCTTGCATTAATTGATAAACAAGTAAAAAAAGATAATCCAAATATCAAACTAATTAAATCAAATTTAAAAAATGCATCTACAATTTTAGATAGACACATTTCAGAAACTCTTCAAAAAGAATCAAATGTTGTAGAAAACTGGGTTGATACTCTTTTCATGCAACAAATCGATTTTAAATATAATGAAGATGACATTAACGAAAGATTTTTGGTTAAATTTCCAGATGGTTCAACAAGTCAAACCAAAAGACAAGAAGAACTTCACGAAACCGCCCAAACAGAAACAATTCCAGAAGCAGTCAAGGAAGAAAATTCTAATGTAATTCCAATTTCTGTTGCAGGGCAAACAAAATCAACAAAAATTCCACAAGATAAACAGCTTAAATCGTTATTTATCCAAGCTAAAAAATATGCTTACGCAAACGATCCCGAAAAAGCAATAAAATCATTTGAACAAGCACTAAATAGAGCTATGGAAATTGATGACACAGAAACTTCTGGAAAAATATACTATGAAGTTGGAAAAATCTATGATGACCATGACTACTTAGCCCAAGCCCTAAAAAGCTATAACCAAGCTGCCAAATTGTCAAACGACGAAAACGTAAAAACAAAAGCACATTATTCAATGGCTCAAATTTATGATGACGTCAACCAAATAACTCCAGCTCTTGAGCATTATGTTACAACAGTTTCTTTTGCAGGAGAAGCAGAAAATCTGCCAGCACAATCCGCATCCTTAACAAAAATCGGAAATATTTATACCGATATGTATGACAAAGAAGCTTTTGATTATTATGAAGTTGCATCTGATTTAGCAAATGAAACTGAAAATTACAATCTTAGAGGATTTGTAGCTTCAAACATCGGTGGAGCACATACAAAATTTGATGAACCAGAAAAAGCACTAAAATCATATTCTCAAGCCGTGAAAAACTACACAACAGCAGATTCACAAAGCAAAGTTGCACAGAACTACGTTGCCGCAGCAGACATCATGGTTGAATTCAACAATTTGAATAAAGCATACACATTGCTTTCAAAAGCTCAAAAGCATGCCCGCCAAACAGAAAATATAAACTTAATGAATGACATCAATACAAAAATGCGACAACTATCCGCACTTAATGTAAAATAATTTTTATAAACAAAGAGCCAGTCAACTTGACTGGCTCTACTAATAAGCATTGTGAGTAAAGTGAAATTCTATATATTAAACTGTTAGTTTATCTAATGCTTCAAGAAAACTGCTTTGACTAATCTCAGCAGCAACTCCTGCATATTCAATATTTTCACATCCTTCTTGTGTTTCTTTTGCAATTTGTGGAGCATTTGCATAACTATAATATCTAGTAAATGCTTTCATATCGCAATCTAAACTGTCAAAATGATAACCTGAAACAAGTTGTCCTTTAGAAATTTCATTCGCAGAAGCTAAACCATTAGCTTCAGGTGCATTCATCCTAGCTTTATTAGAAATTTCAGCAGTTGACCATAAATCAGCTCTTGTTGTTGAATTTGTCGCACTTGTTTTATTTAATGGTGTAGTTGCAGCAGTTTTTGCAACATTTTGTTCACCCTGAACTTTTCCTGTAAGAAAAGAGGAACCTAATCCTAGTGCATTTAAATTTACTTCAAATCCCATTGTCGAATCTCCTTTTGTACTCACTCGCTCTGTTTTTAATTAAATTTCTTTCTTAATCAATCATTTTTGATTTTCCATCTCGTATATATATAAAGTATTTCATCTTTAAATAATTGCCAAAAACAGAATAAATGTTAAAATTTCTTAATATTTAAAAATTTATATGCTTATTATAATGTTTTAGCAGTAATTATACCCGAATGGCTAATAGCAATATGGCTAACTAATGATAAGATTGAAATTATAAGAAAGGACTGAAACAATTGAGTAATACGGAATTAGACAAAAACGAAATTAAAGCAAAACTTACAGACAGAGAAATAGAAGTATTGCAATATGTAATCCAAGGCAAAACAAATAGGGAAATTGCAGAAATTTTGACGATAACACACCACACCGTTAAAGCTCACGTTGCATCTATTATTCGAAAAATAGGCGTTAAAAATAGACTTGATGCTGCATTACTAGCGGTTACAAAAGGTATCGTTAGTCTTCATCAAGACTAAGAACGGCCATAAATGCTTCTTGTGGAACTTCAACACTTCCAACAGATTTCATACGTTTTTTACCTTTTTTCTGTTTTTCAAGAAGTTTACGTTTACGAGAAATATCACCACCATAACATTTAGCAAGTACGTTTTTACGCATTGCCTTAATATTTGTTCTGGCGATAATTCTACCACCCACTGCTGCTTGAATAGGAACTTCAAAAAGCTGTCTTGGAATAATATCTTTTAACTTCGCAGTAAGCTTTTGTCCAACATAAAAAGCACTATCTTCGTGACAAATTACAGATAAAGCATCAACAACTTCCCCTGCAAGCATAATATCTAATTTTACAAGATTAGAACGTTTATATTCACAAAATTCGTAGTCTAAACTTGCATAACCTTTCGTACGAGATTTAAGTTGGTCATAAAAATCAGTAATAACTTCACTCAATGGAATTTCATAAGTTAAATCAACACGAACTTTATCAAGATAAGTCATATTCTTGAAAATGCCACGTTTTGATTGTGACAAATCCATCAATGTACCAACAAATTCATTAGGAGTGATAACTTGAACTTTAACATATGGTTCTTCAATATAATCTCTATATTGAGCAGCTGGAAGATTTGATGGGTTATCAATCTCAACAATTTCGCCATTAGTTTTGTGAACTCTATAAACAACCGACGGAGCAGTTGTTACAAGAGATAAGTTATATTCTCTTTCCAGACGTTCTTGAGCAATTTCCATATGAAGCATGCCCAAAAATCCACATCTAAAACCAAAACCTAATGCACTTGATGTTTCTGGTTCAAAAGTAATACTACTATCATTTAGCTTTAACTTTTCTAACGCTTCTTTTAAATCCTCATAATCCTCATTGTCAACAGGATACATACCAGAAAATACCATTGGCAACGCTTCTTTATACCCAGGAAGAGCTTCTGTTGCAGAATTTTCAACATTTGTAATAGTATCACCAACGAAACGAGTCAATTCTTTGATTGAACCAGCAAAATATCCTACATCACCACAAGTCAACTTTTGAACAGGTTTTCTTACTGGTGTTTGATAACCAAGTTCTACAACTTCACACTCCTTGCCAGAAGCCATAAAGCGGACCTTATCCCCTACTGAAATTGTGCCATCAACAACTTTGAAATAACAAACAGTTCCCAAATATTGGTCATACACACTATCAAATACTAATGCCCTTAATGGTTTATCAGAATTATCAACGGGAGCAGGGATATAATTTACAACAGCTTCTAAAACATCTTCAATTCCAATACCAGTTTTGGCACTAACAGGAATTGCCATAGAAGCATCTATACCTAAAATTTCTTCAATCTCTTGTTTTACACGCTCAACATCCGCCGATGGAAGGTCAATTTTGTTAATTACAGGAATAATTTCCAAATTTTGCTCAATAGCCAAATAAACATTCGCCAAAGTTTGAGCTTCAACACCTTGAGTAGCGTCAACAATCAGTAATGCTCCCTCGCAAGCCGCAAGAGAACGAGAAACTTCGTAAGAAAAATCCACGTGACCTGGGGTATCAATCAAATTAAGCTCATAATTTTTACCATCGTTAGCAAGATAATTCATTCTTGCTGCATTTAATTTGATAGTAATTCCTCGTTCACGCTCAATATCCATTGAATCAAGCAACTGCTCTTGCATATCTCGTTGAGCAACAGTCCCTGTTTTTTCAAGCAATCTATCCGCAAGTGTTGATTTTCCGTGGTCAATGTGAGCTATTATACAAAAATTTCTTACGTTTTCTCTAGTTTTCATAATTTTAATTATATATAAAAAAAAATAGTTGTAAAATAAGATAATAAAGAGATTTAACAATATTGCTATATAATAAAAAACGGGACAAGAATTACTTATCCCGATTAACATGCTTTCGCATTTTATACCTAATCTTTTTCATACAATTGGCTAATGAATCCTAAACTCTAATTACCCTTTTGTATAACACTAATAGCCTAATAGAATATTCCCCAAAAATCTATTACCCACTCTGGCAATTTAGGCACTAAAAAACTGGCTTATAAAAGCCAGTATTTGAAAATTGGATGAGATTAAGATACAAATGCCTACACTAGACCCAAAACTTTTTTGTACCAAGAAAAAGATTCAAGTTCTGTACCATTAAAAGTCGTCTTTGTGCATTGTTTTTTCAAGTAAGATTCAAATTCATCAGTGAATTTAGATTTTACTTTTTTAACCTCTTTGTCTGAAATTACTGTTGACATAACGCACTCCTTTTACACAATTATTGTAAGGTTGTAAACATCTCATATATTATACCATGAAATACATGTTTTCTCTAGTTATAAAACAACATGCGGGATTTTTTTGTTAGTATATTTGAGTTTTATTTGTAAATTTTTATTAAGTAATTTTATTTAATTAAATATATGTATTATTAGAATAAAGTATTGCAAAATTTTAGTATATTTATGATAATATTTCTTTATACTATTCAGGAGCAAAATTATTAAAAAAATGCTATGATTATTTGGAGAAAAGGAACGTATAAAATTTGACAACAAGAGTATCAAATAGCAAAATATAATTAAAACAGCAGAAATTTTGCTTAACAAAAAAATATATTCTGACAGTTTTACACAAGTATAATATTATGTAGTAAGCAATATGCGAAGGAAGTAATATGAAAATCAGAAAGCAACTTTTAACAACTATTTTGGTATCTGCGTTAGTATTAGGAGCACAAGCTACAAATGCACAAATGACTCCTGAAGCAACTACCTTGTATCAAGAAGCCTGCACCGCAGAACACCAACAAGATTTGAAAGATGCAATCTCTAAACTTGAAAAAGCAATTGCAGTTTCAGGTGGAGATGCAATGCTTTACACCAAATTAGCTGGGATTTATTCAGAAATTGACCAATATGACAAAGCATTAGAAAACTATAAAAAAGTAACAGAAATCAACCCAGACGATGCCTTCGTATATATAAGTATTGGTAGCATTTACGAAAACCAAGGAAAATACAAAGAAGCACTAACTGCATACAACAAAGCACTTGATATTTTCCCAGAATACAAATTTAACTATTATAACATCGCAAATGTTCAATACCAACTTAGAGATTATAACGGAGCAATCAAAAGCTACAATTTATTCCTTGATACATATGCTCAACACGCAGAAGCAAGAGAAAGCTTAGCTGCATCTTATTATGCAACAAAAGATTATACAAACGCTTCTAAACAGTATCAAAGAATTTACGACAAAAACCCAGAATCATTCAAAAACTACTCTGAATATGGGATTTCACTTTTAAACACAGACAATTCAGAAAAAGCAGTTGAAATGTTAGAAAAAGCCATTGAAATAGACCCAGAGAACAACTCTGCACACTTAGGACTTGCTCAAAGTTACCAAGATTTAGGCAAAAATGACATGGCATACGAACAATATCAAATTGTTCTTCAAAAAATACCAAACTTAAACACTGTAAGATTAGATTATGCAAATTTACTTGCAGATATGAGCAAAAACACCGAAGCAATTACTCAATACAATATGTATATCAAAGCATTTCCTAACGATATAAACGGATACAAAAATCTAGCAGCCGTTTATAAAGAAGTTGGGAATTACGATAAAGCAATTGAAAATTACTTAGTTGCATTACAAAAAGATTCACAAAATATTGAACTTAAAAAAGAAATTGCAAACTGCTATCACAACAAAAAAGATTACCAAACAGCGTTGAAATATTATAACGAAATTTTAACTGCACAACCAGATAATCTAGATATTAAATCAAACAAAGCAATCGCTCTTCACGCATTAAAACAATATGATGAAGCAATTTCTTTATATCAAGAACTTCTAACTACTAAAGATGATAAAACTATTAAAACCAATCTAAATGATGCCCTTGTTTCAAGAGGTCATGAATTGGTTGAAAAAGGTGATAACACTAAAGCGATTGAAGATTTCAAAACAGCAATTAAAGGCGGATATAGCGACGGATACGTATATTATGGATTAGCAAAAGCATATAGAGCAGAAGGCGATAATACAAAAGCCTCTGAAAATTATGAAAAAGCTATTTCAATAAACCCAGATAAAACCGTTTATTCCGCAGAATATAGTGATTTTATTTCATCACTTTATACTCCGAAAGTTAATATTGATAATACTGACAACAAAGTACTTCCTACAATCAGTTTATCAATGGATAATAATGAACAAAATATCTCTTCTGCTGAAAAAACTCCAGCAATCGTAAAAACATCAAATGTAACAATAAAACAAAATGAAGACTTTATTGCAGAAGGAGATAAAAATTACAAAGCAAACAATTATGATGCTGCGGTGAAAAATTACCAAGATGCACTACAATTAGTTCCAAATGATGCCGTAACACTTTTAAAAATTGGAAACATCTACAAAATAAAAGAAGATAATACTAAGGCAGTTAATTTCTATCAAAAATCAATTATCGTTAACCCTGATTACACAGATGGATGGTTTAATTTAGGACTAGCGTACGCAAATGAAAATAATTTAATCGAATCTCAAAAAAGTTTTGAAAAAGTTATTTCACTAGACCCTGATTACAATTTTGGTTACGCATATTACGCATTAGGCAAAGCTCTTGAACACCAAGGCAAAAAATCAGATGCCATCAAAAACTACAAACTATTTATTAAACATAATAACGACAAAGACATGATAAATACTGTTCAAGCAGAAATTAAACATTTGCAGTAATTTTGTTGGTGAAAATGTTCGCAAAAACCATTAAAAAACCTATAATAATCTTTTTAATAACAATATTTTTAACATTGTTCACTTCGGCTTGCGACAATGAACAATCTCAAATACTTTTTAACAAATATCCATTCTCAACAGAAACTCTAAATTCGACATCAAACATATTCAAAACGAATGACAGAATTTATTATTTGGTAACTCTTCCAAAACCTGTTACAACTAAAAAATTATACATTCAAATCGTAAAAACAGGTGGCAAAACTATTGCAGGAGATTCAGCCGATAGATTAGGCTATGACCTTGTGTGGACAAAACGTGTAAAACTAAAAGATGAACAAATATATTATTTTACAGATTATGTTGTATTTAGTGAATCAGGATCTTACATAATGAAAGTTTATTCACAAGACAACCCTACAAAAATTTTGACATCATCTCAATTTTATGTGAGAAATTAAATAGGAGAATTAAAAAATGATTAAAGACAAAGCACTTACATACTTCAACAACGGATACTCATGCTCAGAGAGTATTGTAAAAGCCGCAATTGATGAAGGTTTATGCCCTAAAGATTTGTTACCTTGTGCCACAACATTTTCAGCAGGAATGTCATCAGGCTGTGCTTGCGGTACAATCACTGGAGCTCAACTTGTACTTGGATATTTATTTGGAAGAGAAAATAAATTCGGAAATCAAGCATCTGCAAGAGAAAAAGCAGCAGAACTTATTGAAGAATTTAAAAAACGCAACAAAGTTACTTGTTGTAGAATTCTTTCTTCTGGTTTAGTTGGAAGTGCTAAAAAAGAACATTGTTCAAAATTTGTAGAAGATGTTTCAGATATTTTGGAATCATTGGTAAAGGTTACTGTATAATGTTGAACATTCTAGCAGTATTCTTAGGTGGGGGAATTGGAGCTTGTGCAAGATATATGACAAGCATTCTTTGCGTAAATTTATTCAAGATTAATTTACCAATTTCAACATTTATTGTAAATATTGTAGGATGTTTTTTAATTGGATTTTTATACATACTATTTGTCGAAAAAATTCAAACATCCAATCCGCTAAAACTCCTATTAACCGTTGGTTTTTGTGGAGGATTAACAACTTTCAGCACTTTCTCAGCAGAGCTATTTGAAATGATTCAAAATCAACAATTTTTACACGCTTCCATTTATGTAATGATAAGTGTTATAATTGGTTGCGTTGCAGTATATTTTGGAGGCTATTGTGCAAGATTTTTATAAAATTGATAAATTAAATTTCCTAACAGCGGGTATGCCCCTAGCAACAGGGAAAGAAGGATACCCAAGAGCATTTGAAATAATCCAAGAACTCGGTTTAGACGGTATGGAAGTGGAATTTGTTCATGGAGTCAGAATGTCTGATGAAACACGTGAACTCGTACATTCTATCCAAAAAGAAAAAAATCTTGTCTTAACAGCACATGGACCTTTCTATATCAATCTAAATTCTAAAGAAGAAGAAAAGGTAGAAGCTAGTGTTCAAAGAATTGTTGATACTGCAAAAACTGCATCCGACTTTGGCGGATACAGCATAACATATCATGCAGCTTTTTATATGGGAAAAGATAAAGAAACCGTTTACCAACAAGTAAAAACCCAAACTCAAAAAATTGTTGAAGTATTAGAAAAAAACAATATCAAAGTATGGATTAGACCAGAAACGACTGGGAAAGCTTCTCAATGGGGAGATTACGAAGAAATAATCCGACTTTCAAAAGAATTTGACCAAGTTCTACCTTGCATAGATTTTTCCCATATTCACGCAAGAACAGGCGGAGAATATAATACCTATGATGAATTTTGCAAAGTTCTTGATAGAATTAGCTCCGAACTAGGAGAAAAAGCTATAAACAACTTCCACGCTCATCTTGCAGGAATTGAATATTCTGATAAAGGGGAAAAACGCCACTTAATTTTAGAAAAATCCGATATGAATTATAAAGACTTACTCAAAGCATTGAAAACCTTCGGAGTTAAAGGAGCTTTGGTTTGCGAAAGCCCTAATATTGAAGAAGATGCGAAACTTTTAAAAGAATATTATTTGAGTTTGTAACATTATTTGTCATATAAAAATATGAATTTTATCTTAACAATTTCCGAAAATATTTGTTGATGTTACAATTTTAGTATGGCTGGCAATTGGGATGAATTAATACAACAAATTAAAGAACGTTTGGATATTGTGGAAGTTGTATCCGAACAAGTTGTGCTGAAAAAACGAGGAAACAACTATTGGGGGTTATGCCCATTTCACAAAGATAAAAACCCTTCATTTTGCGTAACTCCACATATGGGAATTTATAAATGTTTTAGTTGCGGTGAAGCAGGTGATGCTCTTAAATTTTTGATGAAAACTAGAAATGTCGAATTCAAAGATTTAATTATTGAGCTTGCTGATAAATTTGGCTTAGAAGTTCCACATACACATAAAAATTCAGAGGGATCAACAAAAGAATTAAAAGCCCAAATGCTAAAAGCCACTGAAATAGCTACGGAGTTTTATCACGATTTGCTATTGAGAAACAAAGATTCTAATGCAGATATGGCTCTTGATTACCTTACAAAAAGAGGAATTGGGGCTGATATTATAAAAAAATACCATATAGGAATTGCCCCAAAAGCATATACTACCTTATATGATGAATTAAGAAAAGATTTTTCCAACGAAGTTTTAGAAAAAGCAGGACTTGTTCTGAAAAGCGACAAAGGCGGTTATATTGACAGATTTAGAAATCGTGTAATCATTCCTATCCAAAATGAAAATGGAGAATTTGTTGCATTCGGAGCTAGAGCTCTTGAAAAAGACCAAAATCCAAAATATCTAAACTCTTCAGATTCACTCATCTATAACAAAAGCCGTCTGCTTTATGGTTTATACACAGCAAAAGAAGCTATAAAGCACGAAGATTCTGTTATTTTGATGGAAGGATATTTTGATGTAATTTCATCACAAGCTCACGGAATAGAAAATTGCGTTGCATCTTGCGGAACTTCATTAACTCCAGATCATGTAAAACTGCTTTCTCGATACACAAAATCAAGAAGAATTTATTTGTCATTTGATACAGATTCAGCAGGACAAAAAGCGACAGCAAGAGGAGCATCTATTATTAAAGAAGTATTTGCAGGGCTTGGAAACGTAAAGCAATTTGACGAAAGCTATCTCCCATCTTCTGACGATAAGTATGCTTGCGAAATTAGGGTAATCGCTCCTCCAGAAGGAAAAGACCCTGATGAATTTGTTCGCTCTGTTGGAGCAGATGCATACAAAATGTATATGGAAAATGCTCCTCTATTTATTGATTTTCAGATTGATAGTATTCTGAACAACAAAGATAAGTTCACAACTCCTCAAGAAAAAGCACAGTTTATCTCAACGTTGATACCAATTCTTGTGGAAATTAAAAACAAAATTATTAGAGCAGAATACGCTGATATGGTTGCACAATCACTCGGAATTGTCCCAGAAGCTATTATGTCTGAAATTCGTTCATATGAAAGAATGAATGCACCACGAGTAGAAAGAATTGTTAAAAATGTAACAAAAAATAACTCTGTGTCAAAAAAAGCGCAAAAAAATTTATTGAGCGTTTTTTTAGTACCCGACAGTCATTTAAATTTTACCCAAATAAATGAAATGATTGGTGACGTTGCATTCGATGATGAAATATTAACAATTGTAAAAACTACGATTGACAAATTGATATGTAACGTAAATAATGTGAAAGAATTAATAGAACATTTATATACTGAATTTGTTGATAATCCTGATGCTCAGGCGGTTTTACCAGAGCTAATCTCAACATCAGAGGCATATAGAGGCTTGTCGGAAGAAGATTTTAGAAGTGTGATAAAAGAAACAATCGACAAAATAAATCGAATCAGACAGGAAAAGGAAATCGAACACATTAAACAAATGTACAAAGGGATTGACGATGACGATCCCGAAGCCCTAAAAATCCAAATACAACTTAGAGATAAAATAAAGAAAAAAAGACAAAAATCGGAGAATAATTAATGACAAAAAAAAGACAATCAGGTTCCTCAGTAATCAGTGTTATGGAAGATGAATCACTAGATTTAGAAAACATTAATGAGGAAACGGTTATTGGTGAACGCCATGATGATATTAATTACATGAACGTTGATATTTCAACTGATAATATCGAAGATATTGTAACTTCAAAGATGGGCGACAAAATGTCAAATGATGATATTTATATGATGCATTCATCAGATGAAGCTGATCCAAACGACTTAGAAGTTCCAAAAAATGTTGCGATTGATGACCCAGTAAGATTATATCTAAGAGAAATTGGTAGAATTAAATTATTATCTGCAAACGAAGAAATTGAACTAGCAAGAAAAATATTAGAAGGTGGAACTCCTGGAGCTATCGCAAAAAGAAAATTAGTTCAAGCAAACTTACGTTTGGTTGTAAGTATCGCTAAAAAATACGTTGGACGTGGAATGTTATTTTTAGACCTAATCCAAGAAGGAAACTTAGGTTTAATCAGAGCTGCTGAAAAATTTGACCACGAAAGAGGTTTCAAATTCTCAACTTATGCAACTTGGTGGATTAGACAAGCAATTACTCGTGCAATTGCAGACCAAGCAAGAACAATTAGAATTCCTGTTCACATGGTTGAAACTATCAACAAGTTGAAAAAAGTTACAAGAAAACTTGCTCAAGACTTATCAAGAAAACCAACCGAAGATGAATTAGCAGCAGAAATGAATGTATCTATTTCAAAACTTCGCGAAATTATTAAAATCGCTCAAGAGCCATTATCATTGGAAACTCCAATTGGTAAAGAAGAAGATTCTCGTTTAGGTGATTTTATTGAAGATAAAGAAGCTGATGCCCCAGTTAAAATGGTTGCTTCAGAATTGTTGAAAGAAGACTTGGCAGAAGTTCTATGTACACTATCTCCAAGAGAACGTGACGTATTGAGATTACGTTTCGGTATGGATGATGGACGTCAAAGAACTTTAGAAGAAGTTGGTCAATTATTTGGCGTTACTCGTGAACGTATTAGACAAATCGAAGCTAAAGCTTTGAGAAAACTTCGTCACCCTAACCGTAAAAAACGTTTAGAAGAATACGTTGAGTAATCAAATAGATTATAAAATTGGTAAAAAGCTCTCATAAAATTGAGGGCTTTTTATTTTTGAAAAAATACTTTATACCCGACTGTATATGCTTGAATATAGTTTTTTTTGTTATAAAATGGATGTGTGTAATTTTTATACAGTAAGAGAAGGAGAACTCAAAATGAGTGAAAGAAAATTAGTTGGAACAAAAGAAATGTTCGAAAAAGCCCTAGCTGGTAAATATGCTATTGGTGCTTACAACGTTAACAACATGGAAATCTTACAAGGTATTGCAGAAGCTGCTGAAGAAACACAATCTCCAATTATCTTGCAAGTTTCAGCTGGTGCTAGAAAATATGCTAACCAAACTTACCTAATCAAATTGGTTGAAGCTGCATTAGCTACTACAACAGTTCCTATCGCATTGCACTTAGATCACGGTGCTGATTTTGATATTTGTAAAGCATGTATCGATGGCGGTTTCTCATCAGTTATGATTGATGGTTCAAGATTCCCATTAGAAGAAAACATTGCTTTAACTAAAAAAGTTGTTGAATATGCTCACGCTCACGGCGTTTCAGTAGAAGCTGAATTGGGTAAATTAGCTGGTGTTGAAGATGACGTTAAAGTTCACGCTAAAGATTCAACTTACACAGACCCAGCAGAAGCTGCTAGATTTGTTAAAGAAACTGGTTGTGATTCATTAGCTGTTGCTATTGGTACTTCACACGGTGCTTACAAATTCAAAGGCGAAGCTAAATTAGACTTCGAAAGATTAGCTGAAATCAAAAAAGCTGTTAACGAAGCAGTTGGATATGATTATCCATTAGTATTACACGGTTCATCTTCAGTTCCAAAAGAATTCGTTGCTAAATGTAACAAATTCGGTGGTAACTTACCAGATGCACAAGGTGTTCCAGAAGATATGCTTAACTTCGCTTCTAAACACGGTGTTGCAAAAATTAACATTGATACAGATTTAAGACTTGCAATGACTTCTACAATCAGAGAATTCTTCATTGAACACCCTGAAAAATTCGACCCAAGAGAATACATGGGACCAGGAAGAACTGCTGTTAAAGAAATGGTTATGCACAAAATGAGAGATGTATTGGGAACAGCTGGTCACGCTAAAGACTAATTGTTTAAAAATACAAAACTCTAACAAAGTTGCAAAACACCCACCTCGTATGAAGGGGGTGTTTTGTTTTATTATAGAATTTCATCTAACCTAAATTCGTTCCATCTCTTGTAAATAAATTGAAGCCAAAGCTAAATCTGATTTTGTCGTAACTTTAATATTGCGATAATCCCCTTCCTGAATAAACACATCGTAACCAAGATATTCAAGCATGCCAGCATCATCTGTATAAGATTCATCTTTTAATGTTTCGTGAGCAGATTTAATTATTTTGTATTCAAAAGCTTGTGGGGTTTGAGTATTATAGAGTTTGGAACGGTCTATTGTTTTTATTATCAGCCCATACTCATCAACCTCTTTTATTGTATCAACGGTTTTAGTCATAACAGAAATAGCTCTTTTTTCAACAACGTCAACCATAAGTTTTTTTATTATTTCAGGATTAATCATAGGTCTAGCTCCATCATGGATTAAAACATAATCACAATCAGTAGCTTCTAGCCCTTTTCGTACAGACTCTTGGCGAGTTGCACCCCCCTCAACAACCTTGATATTAGAAAAACTCTGAAACATGCCAGCTACAACATCAATAATTGCAGGGTTCGTACTAATAATAACCTCGTCAATATTTGCTTGTAAAAATGCTTCTACTGTATATTTAAGAATTTCCTTTCCATGAATTTTTTCAAGTAATTTATTTGTTGTTCCACCAAACCTTGAAGATGTACCACCTGCGGTTATTATTGCAGTATATTTCATATAATTCTCCTTATATTAATCTTTAAAATGGTTAAAAACCTTTTCTTCAACATCTTGTTTTGAATAATGCGTAATCTTATCTCTTAATTTAAGATTAACACCTAAACCTTCTTTAACTACACCAATCTCAAATCCGCCTTGAAAATTTTGAGGAACAGTCGCAAGAATTTGATAATCTTCTCCCCCAAATAAAACCAAATCTTGCCAATTTTCAAATTGTTCAATATCCTTTTCATGCGGAATTTTATCAAAATCAATATCTAATAAAACACCACTTTCATTAGCAATCGTGGATAATCCATCCATCAAACCATCAGATGTATCCATCATTGCGTAAGGTTCTTTGACAGTAGTTGAAATATTTTTTCCAAATTCAACTTGAGCAACGGGATTAATATGAGATTTAATAAACTTTTCTGGAGAATTTTTACCTTCCAACAACAATTTCAAACCAGCAGAACTAGAACCATGAATCCCAGAAACAATAACTTTTTGACCTATTTTAGCATTTTTGCGAGAAGAAATATTTCGCCCTAAAGTTTTTCCAATTGCAGAAATTGAAATGTATATTTTTTCAGAGCCTGTAATATCCCCACCAACAATCTGAACATCATTACCACAAGCTTTTTTACAACCATTATAAAACTCTTCCACAAAATCTTCTTTTACATTTGATGGCAAAGACAACGAAACAGTCAAATATTTTGGCTCAGCACCACTCGCTACCACATCCGAAACATTAACCATTACAGCCTTAAATCCTAAATCAAACGCAGAGATAAATTTCGTTGAAAAATGAATATCTTCAACAAGGCTATCTTGAGTTACAACAATCCCCAAATCCTTTAAATACGCACAATCATCCCCAATATATGGAGAATTTAGTGTATTTTTTATAATCGTTATAAACTCTTTTTCCTTCATCGCAACTAAACTATATCATGCTCAATCAATGAAATAAATTCTTTTACAAGAGTGTTATTCCATTTTTTGCCAGCATCTGATTTAATAATTTCCAAAGCATCACGAGAAGATAACTTAGCTCTATACGGACGAGGCTCAATTAAGGCAAAATATTCGTCAATAATCAAAATAATTTGTGAGGTTAACGGTATTTCATCTTTAGACATTTTATTTGGATAACCAGAACCATCCCAATTTTCGTGGTGATGTTCAATTATCGGTAACACATCTTGAATATAAGAAATAGGTTTCAAAATCTCTCTTGCCGCAATTATCGGATGATTTTTAATCTTATCTCGTTCTTCATCTGTCAGAGGAGTAGCTTTTTGTAATATATCTTGTGGAAGCATCAAATTTCCAATATCATAAAGCAGAACTGCAACTTTCAAATTATCAATTTCTTCTTTTGGCAAATCAAATCTTTTTGCTAAACTTGCAGCCATCAAGACTTTATTTTTAATAACTCCAGAAGAGTGCATTGGGTTATATAATTTCGTCAAAACATCAGCTACTGTATATAAAGACTCATTTGTCATTTCATCCTTATTCGCAGGGGCTTGAAGTTTCAAACATAGCTCTTTAGAAAGATGTTTTGCCATTGGAATTCTATTTTTAGACAGAATATCAACAAATGTATTAACAGCAATTTCTTGCCAAGAAGTTTCCGAAATAGGTTTTGCAAGGGTAACTCTATTACGCCCTTCACGTTTGGAAGTGTACATAGCTTGGTCAGTAAGTTCTAAAAGTTCTTCCACATTATCAGTATGTTCAAAATATGTAGCAACCCCTAAACTACCAGTTATATGCCCAATTGTATCAATTTCAGTTTTTTCAATTGCACTACGAATTCTCTCTGCCGCAATCATTGCACCATCGGATGAAATTCCAGGGAGCAATACATCAAATTCTTCTCCACCAATACGGGCTGGGACATCGACAGAACGAGCATTTGCTTTCAAGACATCTGCAATTGTTTTAATTGCTAAATCACCATAAAAATGTCCGTGCGTATCATTAATTTTTTTCAAAAAGTCTAAATCTATTCCAATAATAGAAAATGGTTGTTGTTGACGTTTTGCACGTTGAACTTCTTTTTCCAAAGCTTCTTCAAAATATCGTCGATTGTATAACCCAGTCAAGGCATCAGTTACAGCTTGATCACGTACAGCTTGGAACAAATCGGCAATAGTTATAGCCATTTCTATTTGTTTTGCGAATAACCCCAAAAAGTCCATTTCTGTACCTGCAAGTTCTTCTCTAGCAGAAAATACACAGAACCAACCAAACTCTTTATTTTGCGTAATTAAAGGAATTATAATAACAGATTTTACAGGTTGATTTGAAATAACTTTTTTAACAGTTTCCGCATCCAAATCTGGCAAAACAGATTTTAAAGACAAATCAATAGATCTTGTTTGGATAATTTTTCTTTGCCTCATAGAATCAGCAAAAACACTCTCTCCGTCATAATTTAATTTTCTTGTTTGAATTCCAGGAGAACCAATAATATTATTCAACCTATCAATCAGACCATCATTAGATTGAGCTAAAATTTGTAAATATTCACCATCTTCATCAACACATTTATGAATAATAGCACAATGCATATAACCAAGTTCACCTTGGGTACTATTAACAATGGCTTCCATAACATTTTCGAGCGGAGTAGATGAATTCATCATTTCCCAAATGTGTTGCAAAGTGAACATTCTACGATTTGCGTCATCAAGCTCCTCGGTTCTTTCCGCAATTTCTTTTTCTAATTCGAGATTGCGTTCATATATCTCAAGGTAATCACGCTTTTCGTGATAAATGTTATTCTCAACTTCGGAAACCTTTTTTGTAACTTCTTTAAATTTATCAAATAAACCCATCAGATTCCTTCAATATATGATAATCTAACTACCAATTATAACACTTTTTAATTAAAATATCAAGGTATTAATAACATCAATTACATCTTTTGGATTTGGGAAATTTGTACAAGCGTTTAAATTTTTTCTCAAGTGGCATTTTCTCTTAAAACACGGTTCACATGGCAACCCCGAACCACCAAGAGCTACATACTTGTTAGGGCTTCCAAACGGAGCTAAAACATCTTTAGGGGTGCAAGTAAAAATAGTAATAACAGCAGGTTTGCCAGTAGCCCAAGCTAAATGAGCACTTCCACTATCTGGAGCCATAACTAAATTTGCACGAGAAAATAATTCAATCAATTCTGAAATATCAGTTTTTCCAGCCAAATTCAAATATTTTCCACCACTGATATACTCAATTAAATCATTGTCACAAGGTCCACCAGTGAAAACTAAATTACACTTTTCTGCAATATTTTCAACAACCTTTTTCCAATTATCTTTATTCCAATGTTTATTAACCCAAGTTGTTGCAGGAGCAATAACTACCAACGGTTTAGTTGCATCAAAGTTAGATAAAAGCTTGTCGATTTTTTCAACTGTTTGAGGTGTTGATGGAGGAAGAGAAACTTGGATATTATCAACCTTTATCCCTAAATGTTCAGCATATCTAAGATAATTCAGAACAATCGGAGAATCTGGAGCGTAAGAAATATTATCAATCCATTCATTACCACCAAGAACAGATAATTCTCTACCTTCTTTTGATATAATTCTTCTTTTTGCACCACAAAACAAAAGCCAATACAAACTCTTCAACATCATTTGAGAGTCAATTGCAATATCAAATTTTTCATCACGAAGTTGTTTTAAAATTGCCAAATATTCTTTAAAATTTTCTAAACAAAAACCACGAGATTTCCATTTTTTAATAGGAACTAAAATAGTTTTATCAACGCAAGGATTATTTTCTACAACTTGAATTCCTTTTTCTGAAACAAGCCACGTAATTTCATAACCAGCATTTTTTAACGCATTTGCAAGTGGAATATTAAAAATAACATCCCCAAGTGATGACAATTTGATAAGTAATAATTTTTGTTTTTTTTCTTCCATTTTCTTCCCCATTCAGATATGTATAATTATACGTTAAAAGCATAATTTCGTCTAGATAAAGAAATTACATATCAAATAAATCCGAATGAGAACCAGTAGAAGTTGCAAATAATATCAATTCAGAATTATCAATCCTATAAATTAAAAGCCAATCTGGTTCAATGTGACATTCCCTAAATCCTTGCCAAGAACCACTTAGTTGATGGTCTTTATTTTTAGCAGGTAATACTTCCCCATGAGCCAACTTATCCAAAATATCAACAAGCAAATTTAAATTTTTGTTTCGCTTTTTCATCAACTTTACATCTTTTTTCATTTTAGATGTAAATACAATATCATACATTCTTAATCCTCTAACATTGCATTAACGGCTTCTTGAGCAGATTTATATGGTTTACTTAAATTTCTTTTGTTTAAAACATCTTCCATTGCTTCTTTCAATGAACTATTTGGTTTTTTGATTTCAAAAGGAATACCACCATTTTCAATTGCAATCGTTAAAAAAATTCTTATAGCCGTAGATGTATCAAGCCCTAAACTGTTAAATAATTCATCCGCAGATTGTTTTAAAAAATCATCCACTCTAACTTGAATAGTTTTTGACATAAATTACTCCGATCATAATACATTGTATATACATTATAATACATTTGCATTTAATTCGCAATAGTTTACCCTACAACTTCCAAAAAAGTTATAAATTTATCCCCATATTTTTTCTGTTTAATTATTTCATACCCCGAAAAATCGACATCAATTGCATGCTCAATAATCACAATGCCACATGCAAGATTCTTAACCACTTCCAAACTTTGTTCATTTATTCCTGAAAAATATGGAGGATCAATATAAATAACATTAAATTTTTTATTCAATTTTGCACAAGTTTTTAAACTATCACCCAATATTAACTTTAAATCATTCTCTTCTTCATATTTTTTGAAATTAGATTTAGTGATAGAATAAACTTTTTTATTTTTCTCAATAGAAACAACCGTAGAAAACCCTCTAGATAAAGCTTCTAAACCCATAATTCCAGAACCTGCATACATATCAAGAAAACTTGAGCCTTCAAAATCGACAAGACATTGAAGAGTATTAAAAACGCTCATACGAACCTTTGATAATGTTGGGCGAGTGATATTTTCATCTGGAGCAGTAATTTTCTGCCCTTTGTATTTTCCTGCGGTAATATTCATAATTTTCATTTTACTACAAAGTTAAATTTAATCCATTTGATTATAGCTTACAGGGCAACATCTTCCTTGCTTAAATTTTTTGTTTAATATAAAATACCCGTGTAGAAGTGGTACTATAAAAGGAGATTTTATTATGTCAAGAAAACCAATTATCGCAGGAAACTGGAAAATGAATTTACTTCAATCAGATGCTAAAGCATTGTATGAAGGAATCAAATCATTTGTAGATAAATTCAGTGCAACTCAATTACCAACAGTTGTTATCGCTCCTGTATTTACATCATTAAACCAAGTAGCTGAAATTCCATGTGACTGTGGTTGCAACGGTTCAAAATTATATGTTGCAGGTCAAAACTGCCACTGGGAAAAATCTGGTGCTTTCACTGGTGAAATTTCAGTTGAAATGTTGAAAGATGCAGGTTGTTCATTCGTAATCATCGGACACTCTGAAAGAAGACAATATTTCTCAGAAACAGATGAAATGATTAACAAAAAAGCTAAAGCAATCTTGGCTGGTGGCTTAATTCCAATCATCTGCTGTGGTGAAACTTTAGAACAAAGAGAAGCTGGTGTAACTGATTCACACATCGCATCTCAAATCAGAGCTGCTTTAGAAGGTATTTCTTCTGAAGACGTTGCTAAATCAGTTATCGCTTACGAACCAATCTGGGCTATCGGAACTGGAAAATCTTGTGATGCTGACGAAGCTAACAGAGTAATCAAAATGATTCGTGGCGTTGTTGCAGAAGTTGCTGGTTCTCAAGCTGCTGATGCTATCAGAATCCTTTACGGTGGTTCTGTAAAACCTAACACAATCGAAGAACAAATGGCAAAATCAGATATCGATGGTGCTTTAATCGGTGGTGCATCATTGAAAGCTGATAGCTTCAACGAAATCATTGAAAAAACAATGAAAGTTGCTGTTTAGTTTTTAAAATAAAAGATTGATTGACAGTCGAAATGAAAAATCCAGATATTTCTATCTGGATTTTTTGTTTTTTAATAATGCTCATCGTCAAAGATTTTAAAATCTTTCGGAATGTTTTCTTCAATATGTTTAAATAATTCTTCCATCGACCATCCAAACGCTTCAGCAATTTTTTTGAGAGTAATAAGCTGAGCCTCATTTTCACCACGCTCAATTCGTGTCAAAGTAGATTTTGGAATGTCATTTTCATAAGCAAATAATATCGAACTTTTACCAGTTTTGGCAACTCTTAAATCCCTTAAAGCCTTGCCAAACATCTTGCAATAAGTTTTTTCTTTTTCATTCATGAAAAAATCCTTTAAACAAATGACCCATATATGGGTTATGAAATGAGGATGAGATGGAAATAAAAGAAAAACTTGCATTTACATTGGCAGAAGTATTGATTACGTTAGGAGTCATTGGAGTTGTTGCGGCAATTACAATCCCTGGATTGATAACTTCTTATAACAAAAAGATTACTGAAACTCGCTTGGCAAAATTTTATTCAGTTTTCAACCAAGCAATTAGACTTTCAGTCGCTGAAAACGGTGACGTTGATCCTTGGGATGATTACTGGGACAATAATGGTACTATTACTGGTGGACAAGAAAACCAAACTGGAGTAGAAAAAGCCTTCGACACTTATTTACGACCATATATGCAAATTGCATATAAAAAGAGAATACACCATGGACAAGATAAAATACTATATGTACTACCAGATGGAGGGGCATTCGCATACAACGTGTGGGGAACAAGAGATATTACATTTTTCCCAAAAGATGCTGAAAAATGTATTGCAAGAAATATGCCTATTGGGACATGTAGTTTTATGTTTATATTTTACCCCATCTCAGAAGCAGAGAATTGGAAATACCATTATAATAAAGGATTAGAGCCATATTTGTATGATTGGGATGGAAGTAAAACACATTTGAAAAGTGGAGCGACTTATTCTTGTGCAAATTCAGGATATTATTGTACAGCAATGATAAAAAACAATGGTTGGAAAATCCCAAAAGATTATCCATTAAAATTGCAGTACTAATATTGAAAAATATAAGTCACTTATAGATTTAGTAAACTTCAAGCAAAGAAAAATAGCCGTTGTAGTGTCGGCTTTATTCGGTAAAAGGTTAGTGTGTAGGAGAAAATAAAGAAAAAGAAAATGGTTTGTGTACATGCTTTTTATACCCATTTGCCCAGAAAAAGTAACATGTTTATAATCAAGTTTTACAATTCTTAATGTTTATATAAAAATAAAAATCTTTAACTTTATATGGTTGAGAATAATTTGCATTATGTACTTTTTTTGAGTAAAATGATACTACGAATGATAAGGGGATAAAATGAGAATTGAGGCAAAAAATTTAATAAAAATATACGGGGATAGAAGTGTTGTTAATGATGTTTCTTTCAACATTAGTAAAGGGGAAGTTGTTTGTCTTTTAGGTCCAAATGGAGCAGGTAAAACTACAACTTTCTATATGGTTGTTGGTTTGGTTAAACCTAACAAGGGTAGCATTACTCTTGATGGACAAGAAATTTCATCTTGGCCTATGCACGTTAGAGCAAAAGCAGGTATTGGTTACCTACCTCAAGAAGCTTCAATTTTTAGAAGTTTATCTGTTGAAGAAAATATTAAACTTGTTCTTCAAATGAATGATAAGTTAACTGAATGTGAAAAGAAAAAGAAATTAGAAGAACTTTTGGCAGAGTTTGGGGTTGCAAGATTGCGTAGTTCAACTGCAATTTCTTTATCTGGTGGTGAAAGACGTAGAGTTGAACTTGCGAGAGCTTTGGCTGCAAGTCCAGATTTTATTCTTTTAGATGAACCATTTACTGGTATTGACCCTATCGCCATTGGTGAAATTAAAGATAATATTAGAAAACTTTCAGAAGAAAAAGGTTTAGGGGTGTTGATTACTGACCACAACCCTAAAGCTACATTGTCTATTACTGACAGAGCTTATGTAATTTTTGATGGTAAAATTAAAATTCAAGGTAAGAGTGAAGAAGTTGCTGTTAATCCTGTTGCTAAAGAATTTTATTTAGGAAAGGACTTCACTTTATAATGAATTTTAAACTTCCTAAAATTACTATTTATGATAGATATATTTTTAAACAAGTAGCAATGGCTTCTTTAGTTGCCATATTGTTATTTTCTATTGTTTGGATTGCTCCAGAAATTTTGTTAAACACAATCAAAGGTGCTTTGGCTGGGGAGTATGGTTTCAAAACTGCAATCCTTCTTTTGATTTATGAAATGCCAAAAATATTGGATAAAGCTTTCCCTGTTGGGTTATTGCTTGGTACGTTGTTTACTTTTGATAAATTGAGTAAAGATTCTGAAATTACAATTTTTAGAGCAGTTGGAATGTCTTTTCCTCGAATTATTGCTCCTGTTGTAGTTTTGAGTTTGATTTTTACTGCTTTGTGTTTTTTCACTGGAGATAGAGCTACTCCTTATGCCGCTGAAAAAATGCGTGCTATCCGAGGATATATGATTTCTACTCAGTACATTTATACTCAAAAAGATAACACTGGACATCCTTTGATGGCAGTTATTGTTTCTAAATCAATGAATAGGAAATTGGAAAATGTAATTGTTCTTGATTTTTCAAGTCATGTTTATCAAGATGTTCACCAATTATCAAATATCTATTCTGCAAAAACTGGTTATGCCTATGATGATAAATGGGTTTTGAATGATATTTCTAATTATAGAATTTCCAATGATGGAATTTATATTGATATAAATCATTTGGATAAAATGAATATTTTAGAAGGTAAAACGGCATCTAATGCTTATACTCTAATGACTTATTCTACATTGAAAGAACGTGATATTACTAATAAAAATTTAAAACGATATGTAAATCTTTTGAAACAAGAAAACTTGTCAGAAGATTACCATGGAATGTTGAATAAATATTTGCAAAGATTTTTCCATCCATTTGTTTGTGTATTACTTGCAATTTTGGGTTGTTTGTTAGGTTTTAGCAAACCTAGAGAGCAAAGATTGATTGGTTTTACAATTGCGATTGGATGTATTTTTATTTATTACATAACATTACCATTTTTCGATTTGTTGGCAGAAAAAGAAATTTTGCCTCCACTTATTACTGCAACGTTTCCGACAATAGCTTTCTTATGTGCTATTTTAGGTTTCTACAAGTCAAAGGATTTATAATATGAAATTATTGAAAATATTTTTAGGTTTATTAATGGTTATTCTTGTTACAAACCCAGTTCATGCGGTTGGTGATATTTCCATTGATAAAAATGACGGTGTATATCATATAATTTTAAGTGGCGAAAAAGTTAAAAAAAGAATTAAATTTGTAGCTTCCGAAGATTTGATAACAAATAGAGAAGCTCATATAAAAGGAAATGCAACACTAACCGTCAATGCTGGTTTCTTTGACCCTAAAAATGGTAAAACAATTTCATACATCGTAACAGACAAAATGACCGCCGCTGATCCAATGTTCAATAATGCGTTATTAGCCAATCCATTTTTTAGAAAAAATATGAATATGATTTTGAACAGAAGTGAATTTCGTGTAATGCAATGTGGCAACAAATTTCAGTACGATATAGTTTCACACAAAGCGAATGTTCCTTTTGGGTGTTCTTTAATAACTTCAGCTCAAGGTGGACCATTAATTTTGCCAGAGCTTCATTTAGAAGAAGAAGGATTTATTGTTAAAAATGCGGAAGGAAATGTTATTAGAGAATCTGCTTCTGTGTTACATAAAACTTCAAGAACCATTATTGGTTTGAAAGGTTTGAATGAATGTCATATTTTAATATTTACAGATGATAATCCAGTAGATATGTACGAAGTTCAGCAGTATTGTAAAGAATTAGGTTTAGATAGAGCAATGGCGTTTGACGGTGGAAGTTCAACATCAATGAATTACAAACGTAATATAGAAGTTGTTTCTGTCAAAGGCGATGGAGCTGGTCGTATGTTGAAATCATTTATGTTGGTTTATTAGATAATTATTTTATATTAAAGTTTCTAGAAATTAAAAACCCGATGAGATAAATTCATCGGGTTTTATAATAATTTTGATAATCTTTTTAAAATAGGCGACACCCAGATTCGAACTGGGGGATAAAAGCTTTGCAGGCTTCTGCCTTACCACTTGGCCATGTCGCCATACCGTATATTTAATATAAGCGATACATACTCTGATGTCAAGGTATTTTATATTAATACCTATAAACTAATGCACAAATACAGCAATTATACTTACAAACTCTCAAATACTTTTGGGCAATTATTTTTTTGCAATCATTTTTTCTAAAATATATTTTGCGGTTTCTAATTGTACATCTTTACGTTCAGAGATGTCTTTTGGGGTAAAATCAACTTCAATATCTGGAGAAATTCCTTTTTTATTTATGTCTTTACCTTTTGGAGTTAAGTATTTTGCAATTGTTAAATTCAAACCTGTTTCATTTGGTAAAGGAATAATTTTTTGAACCATACCTTTTCCGTATGTTTTAGTTCCTATAATTTTAGCTTTATGATAATCTTTCAATGCTCCAGATAAAATCTCACTAGCACTGGCACTAGCTCCATTTACCAAAACTATTACTGGTTTTTTAATTTCTAGGTCAGTATCTCTAGCCATAACATCATATCTGTAACCATTTCTCCCGACGATACTAACTAGGCGTCCTTTTTCAATAAACAAATTCGCAACGAATACTGCATTAGTCAAAAGTCCACCTGTATTACCTCTTAAATCAACTATTAGTCCCTGTGAATTATTTGTATTTTCAAGTGCTTCTAGAAATTCATTGGGGGTGGAATTGCTGATAAAACTTGAAATTTGAATATAACCAATATTTTTTTCTATGTAACTTTTTACAGTTTTAATTTTTATTTCTTTTCTTATGATTTTTTTATTAATGCGTTCTTCATTTCGCAAAATATCTACACTGACAAATGTGTTTGTTGGACCTTTTACGAGGTTAGAAACTTCAGCAAGTGAAAGTCCACTAACTTTTTTCCCATCAATTGCAAGAATTATATCTCCAGCGTGAACATCTGCAAATTGAGCTGGAGTGTTTTCTATAACGCTAATTATTCTTATTTTCCCTGAATCGTTTATTATGTTAACCCCGATTCCTGAAATTTTGGAGGTAATTGAGGTATTTTGTTCTGAAAATTCTTCTTTGGTCAAAAATCTTGAATATGGGTCATCCAAACTTGCAAGCATAGTTTCTATCGCAACTTTTGCATCTTCTTCTGTTTGAATTTTTCCATCATAACGGTTTTTCCATCTTCCCCAGTGTTGGTGGTTAAAATTTGGATCATAGTATTCACTTTTTACCGTTTGCCAAGTTTTGTCATACAACGTTTGAGGTGAAACTCTTGTTGTATCAACTGTTTTGGTGTCAGAATTAAGCATTGGATTATGGTTTGTTGTGTAAAAAGTACGAAATGCACAGAATGTTACTGTTACGCCAACAAAAAATAATAATGCTTTAATCCTTCTTCTCATAGTTTTAATTTAACATCAATGATTTTTTTTTATCAATATACTTTATAAGTAAAACATGTATTTATTCAAAAATCTTTATAAATTATCAAAACCTGGAGAATATGACGGCAAATTTTTGTATCCAGAATTAGAAAATACGGCTTTTTTAATATATTTGTTTGTGTAATTACCTTTTTCTAAAAGTCGTTTAAGTGTATTTTCTCTCACTACAAGAGGATATTGCTCTTGATTACTTTCTGGATAAAGTTTTAAAATATCATTCCATACAAAAGCTTCCATTGTCCAAGCGTAAGTTTCTTCTGCTAGAGAGTTGTATTCATCTTGGTGAAGTGCTTCGTGTGCAAGTAATGCTGCAATAGCACCAGCTGGAGCGTTTTTGTGTTTTGTATTGATATAGATGTATAATTTTTTACTTTTTTTCCACCCTAAAGCATCAAATGTTGCGTATTCTGCATTGATTTCACTTAGATTACGAAATTCAATTCTTACTGGTTTTCCAGAAAGGTTGTTTCCTAAGATTGCGTTACGAGAAAACATTCCTTCTGTGTCTTTTAGCATATCAAGTGCAACGTAGAATACTTCATCTTTTCCAACATCTTTGTACCCTGGAGTAATTTGTTTGATATATTCAGGAGTGTATTTTTTAGGATATTGGTGTGGTGTTGTCATATTTGGTTCTGCGGCAAAAGTTAGTGTTGCCGAGATTGCAAATAGTGAAATTACACCGAATATTTTTGTTATAAGTTTGTTTATTTTCATTCTTCCTAACCTCTTTTATTTAAACTGATGGGTAACATGAATTATAATTAGATTTTTTTTGAAATCAAATTAGTTTATTTTTTTCTATTCAGTTTAACTAATTCAGAGTACATAAATTTATATTTGTTAGAATTATCAAGACTTTCAGCTTCTGAAATATATTCAAGTGCAGATTTGTAATCTTGTTTTGATTTATAAAATTCACTCATTTGTGCATAATATTCTGGATTGTTCAAATCATATAAAATTGCACGTTTCATACATTCTATCGCTTCATCTGTATCTTCTGTTTTAAATCTTACAAGAGCAAGATAATAATAACCTTGTGAACAGTTCAAGTCTAAAGAAATAGCTTCTTGAGCGTAATCTTTTGCGGTTTCAAAATCTTCTTTTAAATAACTAGCTTTTGCCCCCAAAATATTTCCTGCAATGTAATTTGGATTTAATTCAAGGATTTTTTCTGCTATTTCAAGTGCTTTATCATATTCTTTTTCTTTAATATAAATATTAGCCAAATCGCTCAAATAATCTAAGTTTTCTGGATTTTTTTCGATGACTTCATTTACTAAATTTTTAGCTTTGTCGAATATATTTAAATCTAGATAAATTTTGCTTAATGACATTTTGGTAAAATCATCATTGAATCCTTTTGACAAATTTTCTTCAAGAATTTGTTCTGCACCAAGAAAATCCTTGTTGACTTCTAAAATCAATGCTTTTAAAACTCTTGCTTGTGGGTGTTCTGGGTTGATGTCTAAAATTGCATCAATTTCTTTTTGTGCTTTTTGATAATCTTTCTGGTCAAAATACAAGTATGCAAGGGAATATCTATAATCAAGATTATCTGGATTTAAGTAAAGAGCTTTGCTGTAAGCTTTTTGTGATTCTTCGCCCCATCCATTGTAAAAATATGCGTTGCCTAGATTGTATAAGTATTTTGAATTTTCTTTATCGAAATTTGCTGCTTTAGAAAAATCTTTTATTGCTTCGATAAAATTCATTTTTTCTAATTCAAACAATCCTAAAAAGTTTAGGACTTCTGGATTTTGAGAATTTTTACCGATTTTTTCAAAAATTTCTTTAGCTTCTTCAAGTTTATTTTCGTCAAATTTAATTTTTCCAATTAAAAGCAAAACTTTTTCATCATCTGGATTGCAATCTTTCAGTAATTCCTTTGCCTGTTCTGTTTCTCCGTTGACATAAAGAGCTTCAGCACATTCAATTTTTACATCGGAATTAAAGAATTCAGATGTTTTGTATTTGTCAATTTCGCAGAATAATTTTAATTTAACAAGAATTTTAACTAATTCTTTTAAATTTTCAGTATTTTGTTGAGTTTCAAAAAGTTTTGTTGAAATTTCCAGAGCAGAATCAAGATTTCCTTGACGCTCTTTTATTATTTTGGATAATTTCAAAGCTTCAGTATGAGTAGGGTTTATCGCTAAAACCTTTTCAAGATAATCAATTGCACGAGCATAATTATTTATCAAAAAGTAGAGCTCTCCTATTTGAAAAAGAATTTCAATATTGTCATTTTCTATTTCAAGAGCCTTGTATAACATTTCAATTGCTGGTTTGTAGAATTTTTTATCTTTTAATTCAAATGCTTGTTTAATGTATTGTAAACTTTGAGTGTTTTCCATAATTTATCCATTTCTATTCTTCAACAACTTCTTGTGGAATATAAAGATTGTCTGGAGCTTCTTCTTGTTTTGTTTCTTTTTTCTTTTTGAATAAATCTTTTAAACTCCATTTATCTTTTTTCTTTTTAGGTTGTTCAACTTTTTGATTTATGATAATTAAAACTTCATCTTCTCCAGCCATTTTCAAGTTGTTTCTTGCAATTCCTTCAAGACTATTATCTGATGTTACCATTTTCTTTTCAGATTTCAAATCTTGATTTCTTGCTTGTGCTTTTTTGAGTAAGTTTTGAAGTGTTACGGTTTTTCCTTGGTATGCAATGATTTTAGATACATTCATTATTGCACCATATCCGATTTGAATTAAGCAAAAAATGAGTGCAATCGTCAAAAAAGAATAATAAAAACCTGTTTGTTTAAAATGTTTTTTATTTTTTGCTTTTTGTTTTTTCTTCTGTTTTAAATCAGAATTTTCCATATCTAAAAAACTTCTCTCTCCCTTATTCTAATTATAAACAAAACTTAAATGACAGACAAACATATTTTTATATGTTTACAATTTAAAGTTTGTTGAGAATTTTAACTGGCTTCTAAGAACTTGATTTGTATTGCTGTAAGACTGGCTAGCACCAAATTCTAAACGCATACGGTCAGAATCTTTATTTCCAAAAGGATTAATTGAAAGAACTACTTCTGCTTTTTTTCTATGTTTTGCAATATCTGCGGAAAAAACTTCTCTCAATGAGAAAAATTGATTAACCTTCCATTCTGGGGAAAAATAAAAATTATCATTATAGTTGTTATTTGTTGAGTTTACTGTTTTAGAATATGCAGTTCTAATTGCCCAATTTTTATATTCATATCTTGAAAAAACTCCAGAAGATTGCTCAAATTCTGCATAGTCAATACCTTGATCATAAGTTGTACCTGCACTAAAACCTTTGTATGTTCTATAATTTGTACTTGATTTCGGGGCAATATTATATTCTGAACCTGTATATTTTGAATATTGGTTGTCATAAAAATTCAACGAAGATGATTTTAAGCTCGTGTAATCGTTTTTAGCAACTTTTGCAGGTTTTGTAATATCTAATTTTAATAATTCGGCTGGAGAATCATCTAGAGTGATAGTATTTGCTTCTTCTTCGTTATATTCAGCATAACCTTTTAAGACATCGGTGTACATATCACCCATCTCGTATTCACCAGAAGTGTTTTCGTCTTCTTCGTCAGCAACATTATTGTATTCTTCGTCGCTTTCAACTTCTTCCTCTTCTTCATTGTCATTAGGTTTGATAGAAGTATCGGCAGTGACATCGTCTGAGGTGATAACGGGTTCTTCTTGAGTTTGAGCAGGGGTAGTTTCTTGCCCCTCATCCTCATCTGGAATGTGATATACAAAAACTGAAGATTGTGAAATTTTGTCTATCTTTATTTCAAACGGACTTTTTGCTTTGCAGGGTAAGATAGATAACATAAGAATAATTAATGTTAAACTAACCTTTTTCATATGAAGTATTTTACACTATTATTTGATTTTCTTCAATGGGGGTAAATTGATAAGTTTATTGTAGGCGTGGCAACGCCAACCTACATATTTTGTTGCAATAATGGGAAGGGAATAAGTTCCTTATTCCTTTCCCATTTTCATTAACTTATAGACTTATTTACCCTTTTTAACAAAAATATATGTCTTGACATTGATATTATTATATGTTAATATACTTGTGGGGTAAATGTATATTTATAAGTCTTATCAATTTGATGAGACTTTCTTTTTCGGAATTTTTTTGACTTTTACCCAAATACCATTAAATAACATGTCAAAATGTCGTACAAATGTATGATTTTTCGCAAAAACGTTGAGGAAAATTCTCAAATGTTCGACAATATTAATAATGTAACATGTTAGAGGTAGTAATATGCAAATAAATAGTGGAATACGCTATAACGATAACGGTTTAACAACTTCAATCAGAGCCATGCACTTGGATAGTGTTCTGATTGGAATTAGCAATGAAAATGTTGGAGGATTCGATAAAGTTGGTTATCAAAGAAAAGAAGCGGTTGTTTCTTCTTTTGCGGAATTTTTAGGAGCTCATGCCGTTTCCACTACCAAAGATGATAGAGTTGGGCGTATAAATATTTCTGGTAATCCATTAGATATTGCTCTTGCAAATAAAGGTTATTTTCAGGTTCAAACACCAAATGGAATAAAACTTACTCGTGATGGAAGATTTAAGGTTGCAGAAGACTCATCTTTGCAAACATTAGATGGTGCTAGCGTTCTTTCTAGTGCTGGTACTCCAATTAAACTTCCTTTTATTCCTCAAGATTTGAAGCAAATTAAAATTGATAAATCAGGAAAAATTACTATGTTTAACCCTGATACGAAAAAAGTTATGAATATTGCTCAACTTGGGGTTGTAGATGCAAATGGAATAGTTGTTATGGATCCAAATGTAAAACAAGGTTATAACGAATATTCAAACGTTGCACTACAAGAAGAGTTTATCAAAATGATGCCTATTATGAAAAATTTTGATGCTAATAGACAAATGTTTATGCTTCAAAATTCAGTTTTAGGTAAGGCAATATCTCAATTGAGTTCATCATCATAAGATAGAGGGTAGATAGATGTATAATTTACAAGCTATAATTTCAAAAGGTACTAATAACGCACTCGTTCAATTTGAACGTTTTGGTCAGATTGCAAATAATTTGGCAAATGTTCAAACTAATGGATATAAAAAAGTTACTTTCGAACAAATATTGAAAGAGGATGGTTATTTAACTGGAGCTGTAAGAACAGATCATTCTCAAGGCTCTATTAGAATTACTAAAAGCCCTTATGACGTTGCAATTGATGGTCCTGGGTATATTCCTGTTGTTTCTCCATCTGGCGAAGTTCAATATACAAGAGATGGTTCTTTTCGCCAAGGCAAAGATGGTTACTTAACAACAAGTGATGGTTGGATTGTTGGTGAAGGCATAAAAATTCCAACAAATTGCTTTAAATTTGAAATCAAAAAGAACGGTGAAGTTCTTGTTTATGATGCAAGAGGAGATAAAGCTAAAAAAGTTGGAACTATTCCTCTTGTTCGGTTTGACAATCCTGACGGAATGCAAACGGCAGATATGAATAGACTTATTGCAACTGATGAAGCTGGAGAAGGCAGATTAGTTAAAAACCATGATTGTATTAAACAAAACAACTTGGAAAGAGCAAACGTAAGTATTTATGAATCTGCAACAGACTTATTGAGATTGAATGCCTCAATGCTTGCAAGTATGCAGATGTTAAAACTTGCAGACACTATGTATAACAAATCAATTAACATAAGAGAAGGTTAATAATTGAAAGGTAAGATATAATGTACACTTCTTTAGACAGTATGGGTAAAGTTTCATTAATGATGGATTTGATTTCTCAAAGACAACGTGCTTTGGGTTCAAACGTTGCGAACGTTGATACTCCTGGATATTTAAGACAAGACATTAGTTTTGGACAATACTTGAGTACAATGAATAGTCCATTAGAAACTCAATTGTCTGAAAAGTTAGGTCCATCAGCTGTTATTACAGAACAATCAGATGACCCAATCAATCCTGCAAATGAACTTTTACAAATGCAGGAAAACGCAATTCTTTATTCTATGGCAACAAGAAGAATGTCAAATATAGTTACTGAAATGAAAACAGTAATTAACGTAGGTAAGTAATTTTAAGGCAGGTGATAATAAATGGGTATAATGGATTCAATTGATATAGGTGCAAATGCCCTCAAAGTTCATGGACGTAGAATCGATGTTCACGCAAAAAACATCGCAAACCTTGATACGCCAAATTATGTGAGAAAAATCCCTGTACTTAATGCCGTTGATGATGTTTCTTTTCACGGACTTATGAATTCGATGAAAGAAGATGTTTTTGGTGTTGGAACTTTGCCATATTTAGAAGGTGGAGTAAGTTTTTCTGGCGTAGTTGAAGACCCAACATTAGGGGAAAAAATATACAAACCAGGACACCCAGACGCTGATGCAGACGGTTACATCAGAGCTTCTAACGTAAATGCTATGGTTGATATAGCAGATGCTCTAATGGCACAGAGAGCTTATGAAGCGAACTTGGCTTTAGTTAATATTTCAAAATCAATGGCACAAAGAGCTTTAGAAATTGGTAAATAATAATTAAAACATTACGTAATATGGGAAAAACACAATATCTCTCATCTGGGAAAAGGTTCAGCATGATGCGAGATTAGAATTATTAAGCCCTAGTTCTTTTGGATATTATTTATTGTGGTTTTTGGGTGGTTTTATCCCTGGAACAAAAGAGCATGAGTATAATTTAAAACTTCATTTTATTTTTGCAATTGGTACGCTTATTGCAGGTATTATTACAAATATCCAAATGCAAAACAAAAATTATCAAAATGAAGTAAAAAGAACATTATTTCCTAATTTGTTGAAAATTTTTGGCAATATTTCTTATGGAAGACTTTTAACAAGGATATCTAAAGAGAAACTTACGCAAAGTGAATTATTTCCAAATGAGAAAATTACTCAAAAAAAAGATGATGATTGTTTTACAGGAGAATACAACGGAGTTAATTTCACAATAAATGAAACTGATTTTGGTTATACTGGGAATAATAAATACGCTCAAGTATTCAAGGGACTTGCAATGCATTTTAGCATGAATAAAAAAATTAAATCCAGAGTATTGATAATGTCCAAAGAAATAGGTCAATGTACTCCAACAAATTATGAAAAAGTTGAATTTGAATATGAAAAATTTAACAAAAAATATAATGTATATGTTCAAAAAACTCAGATGGAGGCTGGCGGACAAATTGAGGCTAGATATTTACTCAATACTGCATTTATGGAAAGATTTATGCAAATTTCTACAAGTTTTAAGATTGATAATATGCAGTGTTCAATTTTTGGAGATTCAATTTTGATTCTACTTTCTACAAATAAAGATTTATTTGAAATGAATCACTTATTAAAAAAAGTAGATGACATCAATCAGTATAAAACTTTGTTTGATGAATTTGCATCAGTTTTGTCATTTATCGATGTGTTGAATTTATCAAGTAGGACAGGATTATAAGGGAAAAATAGAATGCCACAATGTATGGATAAATATAAAAATGATTTTGCAATAGAATTTGCTAAAATCATGCAAGAAAATTTACCCCAATGGAAAACCCTTCAGAAAAAACATATTAATGCATTGTGGAAAGGGGAAAAGCTTTTTGGGTACATTGGATGCTTTATTTTTGCCTATCTTCCTGGGAAAAGAGAATTCAATTATGATTTAAACTTTCATATTTTTATGTCTATAATGATTGTAATTTTTGGTATAATTGTAGTGTTTTTTTGTGAAAATAAAGATTACCAAAAAGAGATTAAAAAAAGTCTTTTTCCTAAACTGTTGAAAGTATTCGGAAAAGATATTGAATACGTTGCTAGTAGTGATTTCTATGAATCATCTAATAAAGTTAACTATCGTTCGGGTTATATATCTCACTCAATTTATGATAACTCAATGTTATTTAATAAACCTGTAAGCTATGATTCTCCAGATGACATTTTTTCTGGAACATTCAAGAATTGCCCATTCATCATATCTGAAACAAATATTACAAATGTTAAACGATATAATAATGGGAAATCTGATAGTTTTACTCTTTTTAATGGTATAGCTATGCTCTTCAAAATGCAGAAGAAAATTAAATTCCACGTTTTAATTTATTCAAAAGGCTTATTTAAAAACAAAGTACCAAAGGATTTTGAAAAAGTAGAATTTGAATACGAAAAATTTAATAAAAAATACGATGTTTATGTTCAAAAATCTCAAATGGAAGCAAGGGGCCAAATAGAAGCTAGATATCTTTTTAACACAGCTTTTATGGATAGATTTATGCTATTACATACAAGTTTTAAGATTAGCAAGATGAAATGCTCTATTTACAATGGTTCAATGCTAGTACTTTTGGCGACTAATAAAGATTTGTTTGAATTAAATAATATGTTTTATAGAATAGACGACATGAATCAATATAAAAAATTATTTGATGAATTCGCTTCTGTATTTTCTTTTCTAGAGGTACTTAATCTTTCTAGTAAAACGGGTTTGTAATATAATTTTTATATGAGAATCTCAAAACTCAAAAAATATGTAACTTGGAACATAATATCTGTGATTGGATATTGCAGTTTAATTATTGTTGCGTGTTTTTTAGTTATGTTTTTATTGTCCTCATCCCAAATCGGAATGCGTCGAGATTTAGACAATATTTTCTTTGACTATACATTGAAATACGTATTAGTACCATATTATTCATTTTATAAACTACAATTATCCGCAGTGGCATTTTTCGCATTGGGTTCAATTTTAGAAAAACGGTACTATTATGAGCAAACACATTTTGGATTGAGAATTTTTGAAAATCACGACAAATTATATTCAATTCTTTTTGTAATAGGACTTTCGTTAAATTTTTTACCATTATATATCATAACATTGTATATAATAAAAATATTTGTAAGGTTGTTATAATAATCAGATTTATGCTAAGATAAAGAAAGGTCAAGAATAATTTTGTCGATGTGGCGGAATGGTAGACGTGCATGCTTGAGGTGCATGTGGAGAGATCCGTGGGGGTTCAAGTCCCCCCATCGACACCATAACATAATGTTGGGCAAGTATGCCCAACCTACAGACTAAAAACAAAACTGTCATGCTGAACTCGTTTCAGCATCTTACAAGTAGGGCATAAGGTTTCAAGCTGGTAAGACCCTGAAATAAATTCAGGGTGACAAAAAAAGACAAGTCCCCCCTACGACAGATATAAAATAGGAGAGTGTTAATGTTTAATAATTATGCAAAATCTGAATTAGAATTAATGGTTGGTAGTAATGAAAAAATCCTTTGGAAAGGAAAACCTAATAAACGTTGTTTTATTTTAGAAGGTATTTTCAATCCAATGTTACCATTTGCTCTTGCTTGGTTTTTGTTTGATTCATTGTTTATTGCTACATTTATAGGTGGTGCCGCAACATCAGGTGCTCCTGCTGTATTTTCTATATTTCCATTAATATTTTTTCTAATTCATTTAATGCCAGTTTGGATATACTTGGGTGGGGTTATATTTGTTTTTAGAAGATATCAGCACACAGAATATATAGTTACAGATAAAGGTGTTTATATTTCGGGAGGATTATTTTCTTATACCTGCAATATGAAACCATTTACGGAACTTGCAAGAGTTAATATACACAGAGGTATTATTGACCAAATAATTGGAGTTGGTGATGTTGTTTTAACGAGCAATAATATTGCGGATTACTATAACTCAGACGTAAGAGTAAATGGCAGACCGGTTGGTACTGGTTTTGGCATTACTATTTCAGATATTAAAGATTATAGAAAAGTTTTTGAGCTTATTAAAAAATTGCAAGAAGATATATATACTGATACCATGTACCCAAATGCTTTAAGACCAGAAGAAAATCAAGGTTATAGAACAAAATATAATGGCTTAAATTAGTTAATCTCTAAACCAAGAATCATTCTCAAATTATAATACGCTTGCGTATCTAGTTTTAAGAACAAAACCAGCTTAAGATAAATATTGCAATGCTCACTTAAATTTGCTAATATATTCTTGTCGTAGGGTTCCAAAATAGTCCCCCCATCGACACCATAAAGTAGATTGAGGCTTGTTCTCAAATCTACTTCACATAATACTAAAGGAGTAATTTATATGAAAAAATTGATTTCTTTTGCATTAGTAGCCTTAATAACAATATCTTTATATAATATTTGTTTTGCTGCACAAAAAACTTATAAACTTGTTACATATAGACCATTATCACAATCTGAATGTTTAAAAAACAAAAAAGTATTGGGGCTAAGTTATTGTCCATATAATAATGACCATCTTGCAGGTGCTGCTTTTGCATGCGGACATAAAAATAATTTACCATCTGGGACAGATTTACATGAGTTAGCAAAACAAGTATATAATAACAGAACCTCTGAAACATCAATATATGGAAATAGAAATGATGTAATGCTTAAAAATCTAGGTATTTTTGTTAATGACAGCCATATATATTATTGGACTAGCGAAGAAGCAAAAGATGGCAAAGGTGGATATGTTAGAATGTTTGCTTCAAGGGGGTCAATTCCATATTATGCTCCTCGTGACGGCAGTGGTTATGTATCACATGCATTAGGTAAAATTAATTATGGCAATACAAGATATGTTCAAACAAAAAATCCTAAAAGGAATTCTAATTTAGCAGGATTACCTAATCGTGATGTTTTAGTAACGGTATGTTATAAAAATCAAAATTCGTCAAAATAAAGTTTATTTCTCATACTAAAACAACTTATATGGAGATTATATGAAATTAAAAACTATTACAAAAATATTTATATTATCTGTTGTGTTTATTGCAAGTAGTCTTTCTTATGTATTTGCGGAAACATTATATTTCGGAAGTCAAACGCAATTTAGTAGAAATGTAGATTATAAATTTTTCGAAAATTTATCAACTTGTCATCCATATGCGACACCAACAAATATAAATGCCCCTCTTGGCTTTCCTACTGGTTATTACAAAACTCAAATAGCTGGGGTATCTAATAATAAATGTGTTGTTCGTAATTATAGAAAAAATAAAGCATCAGAAACTTGGAAATTATCTGAGGAATTTCAACTGCCTATTGATTATTCAAAAAATCTCGGTTTATTAATAACAAGGGAAATAAAAAATCCGAATGAAAGACTTACACACTTAAAGAAATATTGTGAATTAAATAAACGACCATCAGATGCCTGTGTAAACTTGCAAAACGGAACAGACAAGAATAATTATTTTTATCACATAAATTTAGATTTAGCTAAATATCAAACATATCCTTATACTTATTCTCAACAAATTCCAATTCAAAACAAAACTTTTTATACTAATAAATAATTATATTTATTGTAAATAATTTTATAACAAATTTCAAACAACCAAAAACTTAGTAGCTAAAAAATGTCATATTTTATCCATTTTTAAATTAAATATAATTTTCTGAATATAGTCTATTTGAACAACAAACCTCACAAATAATAAAGATATGAATGAACAAAGTATAAAGGAGAATGTAATGAAAAAATTTGTGGTATTTATATTTACTTGTTTCTTGTTGGCAGAAAGTGCATTTGCTGGCAATACTTATGACAACTATGGTTATAAAACTGGCTCTTTTAAAACAAATGGAGACACCACAACAATTTACAACAGATATGGTTCTCGTACTGAAACATACAAAACCAACGGTGATACGACCATAAAATACGATAAATATGGTTCTAAACAAGAGGTAATTAAAAAGACTTCCTCTGGCTACAATACTTACGACAAATACGGCTCTAAAACAGGTAGTTTTAAAATAGATTCTAATGGAAGAACTACATCCTATGATAAATATGGACAAAAAACTGGTTCATACAAGACTGGGTCCAATGGAAAAACAACTCAATATGACCGCTACGGAAGAAAAGTTAGAATTTTTAAGTAAAGAACTCAATATTAAAAATAGGTTTTAATGCTATAATATAGACATGAAAAACAAGTTTACATATATTTTAGTTGGCTTATTTGCTTCTATGGGAGTTGTTAATGCTGATATGTTTGTTCCAGATTTTGAAACCATGCCAGCTATTCGATGTGATGTTTCTGAAACTATCTATAATCAAGATAATACTGTTGTAACTCATAACAAATATTTTAGGATTTTTAGAATTGATGATGAGGCAAAAAAAGTGTATCTTCAAAAAGCTCCTGTTGATAACTTACTTTATATAGATGAAAACAAGGTTCAAATCCATCTTCAAACATTGACAGACGACTCTATTATCTCTGAACAGGTTACTATTGATAGAACTAATAATACTTACTCTGGAACATCCCAAATTATGTACGATAACGCAATGTTTCAATCTCGTTATGCAAAAACCAATGGCCTTTGCAAAGCTTTAAATTAACAATTCTGTAATAATTTTTCAAAATTAATCAATTTTCCAAAAGCAAAATCCTTTATAGATATATAGGGGAAAATTCTGCAATGGAAAAATTGTTGACTAAAAATAAGGAATGCAATATTTCTAATTCTTTGCCAGTATTTAGTGGCAAAACCTTTATTGTGGAAAAATTTCCTTTTTACAAAGAAAAAGAAATTGCAAAGCCTAAAACGTTATTTGATTGTGTTAAGTATTTTAGCAAGGTTAATGATGTTGAACAGGATTTAGTCGGTATTTCTTTCGGTTTTGATAATATCATTCTAAACGAAGAATTATCTGACAAAAAAGTTCGCCATTTAGCCGAAGAACTTGCAATTGCAATAGATAATAATTGTGTATGGCGAGTTAAAGATTTGAAAAAAGAATATGGACAATTAAAAGAATTCTCACTCGCAAAAGACTTTTTAAACAAAAAATGTAAAGAAGTTTGGAATGTTTTTGATACTAGAGTTAAAAATATTCCTCATGAATCAATGAAAGCTCTCGGAATTACTAACAAACCCGATTTGGAATCTATATTAGGCGATTCCGTAAGATTCTATGAAAAAGATGGCGGAAATTCTACTTCAAGAATTATTGCCACGATTTTGAATAATGAAAATTTAGACTACACAATCAGTGATATCCACAAATTTTTAAAACTTCATCACGAAAAAGAAAAATTTAATTGTAATCCAAAAACTATTGAATACTTAATTTCTTCTCAAAATTATGACAAATACAAACTTTTTGATTTAGGTGTCGGGAAAATATCGATATACAAGGTTTATAAAGGTTTATCACTCAAGAATAAATGTAGGTTTATTTTGAACAATTTGCGAAATTTAAAAAAAGTCGCATAATAAATAAACATTTCTTAAAAATAACATGCAAAAAATTTCATGTTCTGTTTTAATAAGAACATGGGTATTGAATTATTAACAAATAAACCGATAAAGTTTTATCAAAAAAACGGGGTTAAATTTTTTGAAAGGTTTCGTGCTGTTGACAAAAACCGTAAACCAGTAGAATTATTCATGGATGAACAGAATGGTTGTCCTACTATTTTTGCCAAAAACCATGAGGGAAAACATTCCACTTTTGAATTGGATTTTGATTTGCAAAGTAGAACAATGAGGGGTAAAGCTATTATTGCTAACCCTAAACAACAAGAGCTTGGACAAGTTGTAAACCTTGCAGCATTGATGACTTTTTATGTTAATAAATTAAATCATTTTAAGGTTTTCGCCTTTAGAGAATCAATGCAATTTTTCGCAAAATTTGGATTTAAGGTTGTTACAGACAATGATGATGAAATTATGAAATTACTCAAACTTGTAAAAAAATCAAAAGGGCAAGAGTTTGAAAATTTAAGACGTCAAGCAGATTTCTTTGGAAATAGAGTTTCTGGCAAAGTTCCGAACGATGTTCCGTCTTTAAAATATTATGCTTGCAACGTTTTTAGCAACTATTTGAAAGGTCTTGCAAGAAAAGGGGAAAAATTTGACCCAGATAAAATCCCATATAATTCTCGCATGGATTTTTCAGATTGGGAATTTCAAACAGATAATAAAGACTACTTAAATCAGTTGTTCAGAAAACATGAGATAAATTTCCAGATTTAAAAAGAGTATTAAAATGAAAATAGATAAGTTTAAAGTAGAAGAGTGGTTTAATAAATACGAAAAAGATGCTGTTTACGATTTAGCTGATACTTGTGTTGAGTCTTTGTCCATCAATGAATTACTAGATTTTGTATATGATAGAGAAAAAGAATTGATGGAACTTTTTGAACGTAAATTGAATTATGGTGACATTCATGGCAGTTTACGATTAAAAAATGCTATTTGCGGGATGTTTAAAAACCAAAAACCTCAAAACATCACTATTACACATGGAACAATTGGTGCTAATCAGTTGGTTATGCTTAGTTTGGTTGAACCAAATGATAAAGTTGTTTCAATAATCCCAACATACCAACAACATTACTCTATTCCAAAATCCTTTGGGGGTAAGGTTCATACTTTATTCTTGAAAGAAGAGAATAATTGGCTTCCTGATTTAGAAGAGTTAGAAAAAATCGTAAGCAATGACACTAAAATTATCTGTATGAATAACCCAAATAACCCCACAGGTGCTGTTATTCCAGATGAAATGCTTGAGAAGATTGTACAAATTGCAAAAAAATCTGGAGCATATATTCTATGTGATGAAGTATATAGAGGTCTGAATCATAGCGGAAATCCTTTTTCTATTTCAATAGCAGATATTTATGAAAAAGGTATTTCAACAGGTAGTACCTCAAAAGTTTTTTCACTTGCTGGACTTCGATTAGGTTGGATTGTCGCAAATGAAAATATTATTAATGAAATTAATCATCAACGAGAATATAACACCATTAGTGTTGGAATTTTAGATGATTGCTTTGCAAGTATCGCAATTGAAAATAAAGATAAAATTATTAAACGCAATATAGAAAAGATTTTGACAGGAAAAAAAATCTTAATGGATTGGGCAAAGAATGAACCATTAATTCATCTTGTTGCACCTAAAGGTGGTACAACAGCTTTTGTTGGTTATGATTTAGATATTCCATCAAGAGATTTGTGTGCAAAATTACAAGAAGAAACTGGGGTTATGATATTGCCAGGAGAAACACTTGAAGTTGAAAAATATTTAAGAATAGGTTATGGAAACAATTTTGAAAAATTAAAAAAAGCTTTGAATATTTTTTCTGATTGGATGAGAAAAAACTAATAACCTTAAATTCTTTATAAATCCCCCACCTCTTGGAGAGGACATTGTGTTCAGTTTAACCCCTCATCCTAACCTTCTCCCCAAGGAGAAGGAATAATTTTATAAATTTCCCAATTCTGTCATTTTGAGAAAATTTCTTGTCCTCCCCATATGTTGTGGGAGGACCGAAATCTTTGATTTCGAGGAGGGGTAATTATTTATCTTTAAAGCTTTTGATTGAGATACTGCTCAGTATGACGAAATTTGAGAGAAAGACATCAAAACGCATATGGTAATACTCCCTCTCCAATGAGAGAGGGAATATTACCACTCCTAAGATTAGTATTTTTAAATTACAAAAATTATCCAATAACTGGAGCAACGAATGTTCTTGTTGCTAGTTCTTTATCAAGGTTGAATAGAGCTTGTTTATCGTCGCCAATTAGTCTTAATTTTGCTAAAACAGTTCCAACATTTGATTCTTCTTCAACTTGTTCTTTCAAGTACCAATCCAAGAATGAAACTGCTGCCCTATCTCGAACTTCTTCTGCTACATCCATCAATGAATTTATGCAAGATGTTACATATTCTTCATGTTCAAGAATTTGTTCAAAAATTTCTAATGGAGTTGTTCCTTTAAGTTCTGGTTTATCGATAGCTCCTAATTCAAGATGATTGTTACGAGTGGTTACGTAATCATACATTCCCATTGCGTGAGCTCTTTCTTCTTGAACTTGTACATCCATCCAGTTTACAAAACCTGTTAATTTGAGTTCTGCAAATACTGCTTTCATTGCTAGGTATAAATATTCTGAGTATAATTCTTTATTGATTTGTACATTTAATGCTTGTTCAAGTTTTTTATCCATCATAATTATCTCCTTTTTTATTTGTTAAGTGTTTCTACAATTGCTTTTGCAAGATTTTCAATTTCTTCCATTTGGTTTTCTTTAATTGTAGATTTTAGGGTTAATTTGTTGCCAATAATTTCAGTATTTTTCAATTGAGAAATTAAATCTGTCATTAATTTTCCTGAAGTTGGAGCCCAAGAACCGTTTTCAATGATTGCAATTTTACGATTTTGAAGATTATGAGCAACAATATCGTGTAACAAGTTTTCCATAGAAATAAATATTCCATTGTTATAAGTTGTTGATGCAAATACAATGTGTGAATATTTGAAAGCCTCTGATACAACGTAAGAAGAATCTGTAATTGATGTATCAACAATTTTAATATCCTTCACACCCAAATCTGCAAGTTTTGATGCTAAAATTTCAACTACGTTTTGTGTTCCACCATAAACTGATGCGTAAGGAATTAGAACAGATTGGATTTCTGGCGTATAAGTTGACCATTTTACGTATTTGTCAATAAATTTGTCAAAATCTTTTCTCCAAACAAAACCGTGCAATGGACAAATCATTTTGATTTCTAATCCAGAAGCTTTTTTCAATAATGATTGAACTTGTGGACCATATTTACCAACAATGTTTGTGTAATATCTTCTTGCTTCGTCCATATATCTATGTTCAAAGTCAACTTCATCAGCAAAAAGGTTTCCGTCAACAGTTCCGAAACTTCCGAAAGCATCTGCTGAAAATAAAATTTTATCTACTGTATCATATGTAACCATAACTTCTGGCCAGTGAACCATTGGTGCAAATACAAATGTTAGATTGTGTTTGCCTGTATTTAAAGTATCCCCTTCTTTTACAATAACTAGTTGTTCTTCTGGTAGTTCAAAATCGAAGAATTGACCAAGCATTGTTTTGATTTTTGCATTACATACAATTTTAACATTTGGATATTTTCTAACAATACAAGGTATTTCTGCACAATGGTCAGGTTCCATATGGTTGATTACCAAGTAATCTAAACTTCTTTCACCCAAAACGTGTGCAACATTTTCCATGAATTGGTGTGTAACTGATTTGTCAGCTGTATCAAGTAGTACAGTTTTTTCGTCCATTAATAAATATGAGTTGTATGAAACTCCCGTTGGAACAGGGTAAACCCCTTCAAACACAGATAATCTTCTGTCATTTGCTCCAACCCAAAATAAATCATCAGCAATTTTTTTTGTGTTATACATAACTTTTTCTCCTTTGTTAAAATTATGATAGCACAAAAAGATGATAATAATTATCAAGTTTGATTATTTAATAATTTTTTATTAACACAAAATCCAATATCGTTTGTCGTTCATAGCCTTTTCAAAAAATTCTTTAGATACTGGTATGCAACCTAAATGGTATTTATCATTTTGTTGTAATGTTGCATATTTTTTTGGACCGAGTCCTTTTTTTAGAATTTCTATTTCTTCTGGTGGTGTCCAGAGTGGTCCGGTAACATATGAGATTTGCCTTTTCGGACTTTTAAAAAGAGGAAAATTCTCATTTGCTCCGCCTAATAAATTTTGATTAAACAATTGTACGTTAAAAATTCCCATTTTGTCTCCAAATTCTTTCCCATATATATAAAGTTTTTTTGTTGTGAAAAATTGATTAATTTATTAATTTTTTAAATTGAATGAATTGTAACGAAATGTAAATGCAAGTTCCAAATAGCCTAAAACTCAGATATAATGCCCTATATGATATGATATGATATGATGTGAGGGACAGTGTACATTGAGTAATAAAATCTTTATAATTTAACTATGAATGATAAATTATTGTTGATATAGTGAAACCAACAATAATAGCTAGCTGGATTGCTTCGCTCAGTATAATTGATGATGTTAACTACTTATTATTTATCACTTGAACCAGAATTGCAGAAAAAGTCTAGGATTTTTTCGTTGTATCTATTATCAACAGCACTGAATGGGAAAATTTCCCCTCCAAATTCCTTTCTAACATGTGATATTGCAGATTGAATTTTGTTTTTTGAAATACAATCTACCTTTGTAACCACTGTTATAATTGGCAAGTTATATGCAAGTACCCATTCTCTCATCTGAAAGTCATTTTTTTGAATTTCATGTCTTGCATCAACGAGTTGAACTAGATATTTTACTTGTTCTCTTTTTAGTAAATACTCTTCCAAATATTTTTGCCATTTGTTTCTTGCTTCAATCGAAACTTTTGCATAGCCATACCCTGGCAAATCTGCAATCATAAATTCATCGGAAAAGTTAAAGAAGTTTATTAATCTTGTTTTCCCTGGAACATTTGATGTTTTTGCCAGTTTTTTATTATTCGCTAATCCATTGATAAATGATGATTTTCCAACATTTGAACGCCCAAGAAGAGGAAATTCTGGAAGTTCATAATCTGGACATTGGCTTAATTTTTCAGCACTTATTAAAAATTTTGCATTCATAAAAGGGTTCATTTTGTTGCAGCCTTTTCTTTTTGTTCTCTTAGTTTCTTTTTATACAAAACAGTTTGGAATAAATTGCACATCTTGTCATTGTTAACTACTGTCAATTGTGTTTTGTTATTCACAAAATCAATATGAAAAGAAGATTCTTGATTGAAAACATTTGCTTGAATATTTACGATTTGAAACAGCCCCTCAGTTAAAATACTAAGAGGCTCTTTCATAAATGTTTCAAATGTTTTTCTTATATCGAACTTTTTCATTATATTTTTTGTCTGAAAACTTGAATTCTTTGTTCAACAGCAGCTTTATCAGAGGCGTTAGGAGCAAGTGCTAAGTATTGAGTATAGTATTTAACAGCACCTTCGTAGTTGCCTTCTGCTTCATATGCTTGAGCTTTCAACTTGGCAATTGATGGAGCATTGTGATAGAAGTCGATTGCTCTGTTACAATATTCAATAGTTGAAGCATAATTGCCTTCTTTGTATTGTCTAAGTGCAATTTCAAAGAATTCGTTTGATTTCATTTCGCATAAATCAATATAGTGAATACCGTTTTCTGCAATTCTGTTATCTGGATCAGCCATCAATGCTTTTTGAAGAGCTTTTCTTGCTGTTCTAAATTGTTTGTGTTGAACAAGAATTTCTGCTAAGTACAACTCATCATCAACACTTGTTGCAAAGTTGATTGCATTTTCGAATGTATAAACTGCATCTCTTTCACGACCAAGTGATAAATATGCTTCGCCCTTGATTACTGTATCCATCAAGCTGTTGCTTGCTGATTGGATAATGTAATTAAGATTGTCTTGAGTATATTCCATTTGGTGTGTAATTTTACCAAGTTTGATTTTTGCAAGGTGAAGTTTCAAATCGTTTGGAGTTCTTTGAATAGCTTCATTTACATAGTCATATGCAAGATATACGTCTTTGTTTGTTGTGAATTTGTTACTATCTGCTGTATCTTTAGCCATTTCGTAATAAGTATTAGCAAGACCTATAATAGCATTGTTGTTATAAGTTGCATCTCCTAAAAGTCTTGAATAATATTCAAGGGCTTGTGGATATTTTTTAGTTTCTAATGACATATTTGCAACTCTGTAAATTCCTTCTTTATAATTAGGATTTAAGATGATTGCAGTTTTTAATTCTTCCATAGCAAACTCGTGGTCTGATCTTCTTTCATATACACCAGCTAGGTTGATGTATGGACGAGAGTTTTCAGGTTTTACATAGATTGCTTTTTTGAATGAATTGATTGCAGCAGGTTGGTTACCTTGTTTTAAATATAATTCACCTTGTAAATTCCATCCTGGAGAAGAATTAGGATTGATGTGTAGTGAGTGGTTCAACCAAGTCAACGCTTTTGTATAATCTCCACGTCTAGATTCAACTTGTCCCATATGGTACATAGAAGTTGGGTTGTGTGAATTGTATTTAATTGATTGTAAATAGTATTTTTCAGCTTGGTCCAAATCACCTTCTAGCATTGCAATATTACCTAAGTTGTCATATGCAGGTGCAAATTGAGGGTTAATTTTGATAGCTGTTTTGAATAAATCTTGTGCATCTTTTCTGTTACCAAGTTTCAATGTTGCAACACCCATTGCATTATATGCTTGGTAATAAGAACTATCTAATTCTACTGCTTTTACAAATTCTTGAATTGCAGCATTAGACAAGTTTGAAATATTTTTAATATATTCAACGTCTGAAGAGGTTTCTCTCATCAAATAAACTAAACCTTGAGCATAGTGGAATGTTGGATTATTAGGGTATTTTTTTATCAATCTGTCCAATTCTGCTTGAGTTGGAGCTAATTTCCATTGTTTAGCTTGAGAAATCAATTGTAATGCTTTTGCATCTAAATCGTTAGGGTTTTTTGATAATATTTCTTTTAGACGAGCATCTGCATCTTCATAATTGTTATATTCAATCAATCTACTAATATCTGTATAACTTTTTGATACTTGTGCTTTAATAGGTTGAGCAGCAAACGCATGAGGGGCATATAGAATGCAAGATGTTAAAATCATTGATGTGGTTAATAATTTTTTACAATTCATGTTTTCCTAACCTTCTAGCTTAAAACTATTCTAAATCTAACAAAAATATTGTATAATAGTTAACGAAAAAAGGCAATAGGTTAAATAGATGGTATTAAACGCAAACTCTAAACAGGATTTGGAAGATTTTAAAACATATATTTTGGTCGAGAAGAATTTTTCTGAACATACTGCAAAAGCTTATTATTCCGATATTTTGAGCTATTTGATATGGTTAGGTAGTGATGAATGTGAACAGGCAAATTTATCAAAAATGAGAGAATATTTGCATTTTATGCAGAAATTTAATTATAAAAAAACAACTGTTGCGAGAAAGATTGCATCCCTCCGAACATTCTATAAATACTTGCATAGAGAGAAAAAAGTTGAGCTTAATCCTGCTGAAAATTTAATATCCCCTAAACGACCGAAGTCATTGCCAAAATTCCTCACAATGGATGAGGTTGAAGAAATATTGAGTAATATTAATATCGATACTCCTGCGGGTTATAGAAATCGTGCAATTTTAGAGCTTTTATGGGCTAGTGGAATGCGTGTTTCTGAATTGAGCGGATTGAATTTTGGAAATTTAAATCTCGAAAATAATGAAATTACTGTTTTTGGTAAAGGTTCAAAAGAGCGAATAATTTTGATTACAGATAGGGCAAAAAAATATTTACAAGGTTATATTGATTTTGCTAGAGCCCTTGTTGCAAAAGATTATAATTTGGGTCCAATTACAGATACTTCGCCTGTTTTTATTAACAAAACAGGATATAGATTGCAAACAAGAATGATTCGCAACGTGATAAATGATATTGTTGAAAAAATAGAACTTCCTAAAAAGGTTACTCCGCATATGTTTAGGCATAGTTTTGCAACACATTTGATTGAAAATGGTGCGGATTTGAGGGTTGTTCAAGAGCTTTTAGGGCACGCAAGTATCTCTAATACTCAAATTTATACCCATATTTCTATGCAATATATGAAGGAAGTTTATGACGAAACTCACCCTAGAGCTTAATCTTGAGTGATTGCAACTTTTAGGCAAGAATTTTTGTTTTGTGCAAAGAATTTGTATGCCTCTTCTATTTCAGAAAGCTTATATTTTTGTGTGATGAGGAAATCGGTATTGATTTTTCCTTGAGAAATTAGTTCTAAGAGTTCTTTGCAATAAATCGCATCTACTCCACCTGTTTTAAAGGTTAGATTTTTTCCATACATTTGTGGAAGAGGAAGAGTTTGATTATCCTCATACATTGCAACAACACCGACAATTGCATTTGGTCTGGCAATTTTCCAAGCTAATTCAAAAGTTGTTTTTCCGCCAGCACATTCAATTACTCCATCTGCTCCACGACAATCTGTAAAGTTTTTAATTTCTTGTTCAATATTGCAATTTTGTGGATTGAGAAAATAATTGGCAAGATTTTGTTGTTTTGCGATGTTTAATCGATTTTCATTTGTGTCGATTACAATAATTTTTTCTGCTCCAAGGAGTTTTGAACAAATCATAGCACACAGTCCAACTGGACCAGCCCCAATAATTGCTATGGTATCTCCTTTTTTTATTTCGCACATTTTAGCTCCAAAATATCCGCTAGATAAAATGTCTCCGACAAAAAGAGCATTTTCATTTGTAACGTTTTCTGGAATTTTGGTTAATCCTGTGTCTGCATAAGGAACACTAATATATTCTGCTTGGCAACCATCTATTCTGCAACCTATTTCCCAACCGCCTTTTTCGCAATTGTTAATATAACCTCTTTTGCAAAAATAGCATTCTCCACAAAAAGTTTCGCAATTAGCACTAACTCTGTCCCCGATAGAAAGATTTTTTATGTCGTTTCCTAATTCTACGATTTCTCCAACAAATTCGTGACCTAGTGTAATTTTGTTGTTTGCTCTTGGTACTAATCCGTGCATAATATGTAAATCACTTGTACAAATTGTTGATAAGGTTACCTTAACAATTGCATCTCGTGGATTTTGAATTGTTGGTTTTTCTTTTTCAACGAGTTTAATTTTTTCTTCTAAATCTTTGTTGTAAACAAGTGCTTTCATTGGTTGTACCCCTCTTTTTAATCTCCAGTTTAGCATATCAAGCAAAACTATTAGCATTATGACAGATTTGATTATTTTAGTAAAGTTCTTGAATTTTTAAAAGGTATGTAGTTGAGTTTTGTGCCTAAAAAGCCCTGTTTAATACAATTTTGAGGTTTTTACTTGCAAAAACTCTGAAAAAATGCTATTCTAATCGGGTATGTAGTTAAAAGAAAGATTTGAATTATGAAATTTGATTCTGAATTTATTCGCCGAATATTATTGACTATTGAAGAACATGAAGATTATGTTATGAGTTCAAGAGCTCTACTAAAGCAACTTGAAATCAATACTAGACCTTTAGAAAGAAAATTTATGGGTCACATTTTGCTTTTAGCAGATGATAAATTGCTTGAATCTACTTCTGTAAAATATCCTTTTGGGTTTGTATTTGGGGTAGATGGTGAATATAGCATTATTGATGTTGGATATAGATTAACTGCAAGAGGTTACGAGTTGATTGATATTTTTAGAAATGAAGAAGTTTTTGAAAAAGTGAAAAATTATTCAATCGATAATGCCTTAGAAATTTCAAGACAACTGCTTTTGAAAAAAGCAACTTCTAAAAGAAAATCATTTTTCGGTTAGAAAATATATAAAAACGCTATATTGACAATGAAATTACGTCGTAATAATATTGAACTCAAGGAAAAAGGAAAAGGAAATTTATGAACTTTAACGCAATGATGATGCAAATGATGATGATGCAAAGCCCAACTAGAGGTGGTCGTTGTCTTGCTCGAATGCGTTAGTTCCAAGATAAACATTTGAAAGCCACCTCTTAGAGGTGGCTTTTTTAGTATTAGTTTTTAATTTCATACAAAAGAGGAAAATATAAAGTGATAAAAAGCATTAATAATATAAATTTAGATAATAAATATTCTTTCAAATCGAATTCAAATAAAACCCCAAGTTTTGGTAACGCTAATCTTTCAAAAGAGGCAAAATATTTAAACAAATTCATCAAATCTCAAGAAAATCTTTCTACAACAAGATTTATCCAAGGTACAATGACAAATTGGCTTCCTAAAGCTATATTATCGAGAAGTTTGGTTGATTTTTCAGAATTTACATTTTTGGAATTTTTAGAATCTGGTCTTTTTTATTTTGCCGCACCGTTTTTGGGTGAAAAGATGTTCCGTAATGGATTGTTTAAAAATGTTCAGTCTAAAAATTTAAAAAATAATGTTTCCTCTAATTTGGCTAAAAGTCTTGATGAAATTAAAAAATCTTCTTTAGATAAAAATTTGCAAAAAAGATTAGTTTCGACAAAAGCTGGGGTTGTGCTGGCATGTCTTGCTGTTCCTGCATTGGAATATGGCTTAGGTTTTGCGAAAAATTTGTTTACATTGAAGGTTTTTAAAATAAGTGATTTCAATAATGTGGCAAATTTGAACAAAGAAAAAAATGAAGATGCTGAATTGAGTAAAAAAGTTGAAACTCACTCTAAAAAGGTATTAACTCAAGTTGGAATTTTGTCAGGATTAGGTGTTGCATCGGGATTGTTGCTTGCCTCAAAAGGACATAAATCTAATATTGCTCAAAAGTTTTCGGAGATTTTGTTAGAGCCTGGGGTTGCAATTTCTAAATTGCTTCATAAAGCTGGGGTAAAATCTAAAAGTACAGATAATTTTTTGAAGGATTATTTAAAATTAGATTTTAGTAATAATAATGGAAAGTTGGCATTGAGCAAAGGTCAATTAGCTCTAACTTGTATTACTGGATTGTTCGGATATTCTAGTGCTGCAAAAGATAGAGGTAAATTAGATTTCTATGAAGTTTGGACGAGAGTTCCATTAGTTGTTGTTTATACTATTTTTGGTTCTTCAATTTTAGACTCTGGATTTAAAAAAATTCTTGCGAAAAAAGGGAAATTCCCTGAACTTATTAAATCTGATTCGCAGGGCAATATTGCACCAATTCCAACAAGTAAGGATTTGCCAGTGATTGCTGAAAAACTTTCAAAAGCAAATAAAACTCCGCTAAATTCTGAATTAGAAACTTTAATAAAGCAAAAATCAATAATTACAGGCGTTCCATATTTATTTAGTGTTGTTGCAATGGGATTTTTATTGAGTGGTGTTTCAAGGTTATGGACGCAATATCGCTATAACCAACAGACAAAAAATGCTCAAAATCCACAAAAACCTCAAGCGGATTTTATCAAAACCAGCCCTGTGTTCAAAGGTATAATTGAGGGATGATAGGTTTAATAAAGTTTATCAGTTGGTTACGTAATATTTCCCTCTCGCTTGGAGAGAGACGTACAAACCTGACACTAAATATTTGTTTTGATAAAATTAGCTAAGATTTGTGCAATGATTTTATGTGATTCTTTTGAATAATGTAATCCATCAACTGGAGATGGGGTTACAAATTCATTCAAATCTAAATAAAAACAATTCATTTCTTCTGAAACTTTTTTAAAAATTGGAAAAACATTTTTAATTTTTTCAACAGAATTTAAGTCAAATTGCATTGCAAAAATCCCGTCGAGGATATTTTTCTGGATTTTTACTGGTGGAATTATTAAAATTTTTGTTTGAGAATTTGCTTCCTTGATTGTTTGAATTAGGTGTTTAAGTCCTGCGGTTGCGGAATTTTTATCCAAATTATAGAAATATTGTGAATCGTTTGTCCCAAGTGCAAGGATACAAATATCAATATCTTTATGGTTTTGGAGATAAATTGGTAGATATTCTCCGCCACAAAGTTTAATATTTTCTGGATTTTTGAAAAATCCTGTACGATTATTCATTCCTTGTTCAAGAATTTCGTATTCTGGCGATAAAAGTTCTGATAGAATTCCAGTCCAGCGTTCATTTTTAGTATAACGTCCAAATGTTTCTGGAATGTATCCGTAAGTGTTTGAATCTCCGTAGCATAATATTTTTTTCATACTTTTTATTATATGCTGAATTTTGGCATATTTATACTTAATAAATAAAGGATTAAGAATTATTAAGTAGTCTAATATAATTTAGCAACTTTTTCTATTCTATCTCGTTATATTAAGTGAAAGGTAGAAGGAAAATTTATGAAAAAATTATTGTTGATGTTTGTATTTGTTTGTTTTACTTGCTTAGATGCAAGTGCAGACCAATTTTTGATGTACAATAACGCAGGTGCTCCATCACGTGTAATGTCACTTAATGGTTATAGCAGATCTATCAATACTTTTGGTTCAAATGCTGCTTTCACTCCAGCAAACAGAGCTAGAGCTGCTGCTCGTATTAGGGCAGCTAAACGTGAAAATGCAATAAATAAATATCTTGAAAATGCTGGAAGATATGGCAATTCAGGAGGACGTACTGTTGCTATGCAAACTCAATCTGTTTCAAGATTTGATAAAAGTTATTCTGTAAATAGAGCTCAGAAAACATATACAAAAGGTGGAGTAACTTTTTATAACTAATTTTGAGATTTTAAATATTTGATGATATATAAAGGTCGGTTAATATTTTCTTATATTGCCGACTTTTTAAGTTTTAATAAGAATTAGTTCTAAAGAGCATTAAAATTTTTTATTTTTAGAATAATATATTATCAATAAATGACTTCAGGGGATTAAAATATGAGAAAAATTTTAACAACTATAATCTTGTTATTTTGTGCAATCGATATGACTTGTTCAAGTGCGATTGCAACTCAACAAATATTTTATAATAGTGCAGGAACAGGTGTTCCGTCGCAGATGATGGATGGATATGGGAATATGCAAAATCTTAATGGTTTTGGTTATAACGCTCCTTATGTAGTTACTCGACCAGTGCGACCTGTTTATCCGATTGCAAGATATGCAAGACCTGTTCACCCAGTCAGATGTTGTGCAAGACCTAGACCGCCATATCCTCCAAATATTACCCACAGGGATATTATTATGGCAAGAACTTATTATAGACGTTGTCCTATGTATCAACAGTATTACACAGTAAAAACTCCTCCTAAACAAAAGGAAGTAATTTCTCGTTTTGATAAAAATTATAAAATTCCACAATCTTCGCAAAGAAAAGTTTCTTGTGGCGGAATGACTTATTATAATTCAGCAAATCCTTGTAGATAAACTTTTTAATTAAGCTTCAATACTGCACTATGTCGGTACGGAGTTGCGTTTTCATTTCTATATGAATAGAATAAATTATTATTGTGAACTGTACAATATGGACAAACATCAATTTTTTGAACACCGATTTCTTCAAGTTGACGTTTATTGATATTCTTTAAATCTACAAAAATATTCCCTTCTCTTATTTCATATAGCCTTTCAAAATTATTAACTGTTTTGGATAATTTCTGATAAACTTCTTCTCCGACATTGTAGCAACAAAATCCAATTGCAGGTCCAATAAGAGCTACAATATTTTCTGGTTTAGAATTAAATTCATCTATCATTTTCTGAACAGTTTTTGAGGCAATATTTCCAGCTGTTCCTCTCCAGCCAACGTGAGCAATCGCTCCAATATTTTGTGCTTCATCATATAGAATTATTGGTGTGCAATCTGCAAAGTTTAAGAAAATTCCAAGATTTTTTTCTGCTAAAACCAAAGCATCTGTATCTGGATAGTTTTTAATATTTTTTTCTGCTATTTCAATATTAGAAGTATGTGTTTGTGTTGGAAAGAGTAAATTTTCTCGTTCTATTTTTAAACTATCGCAAATAATTTTTTTGTTACTTTCAATAGTGTTTTGTACATCATTTTGAATATCTTCGCTTTTGTAGCAAATACAAATATCACGTGTTGTAAAAAACGCTTCTGCATTTTTTAGCAAATCTGATTTTAAAATTCTTTTTCCTTCAATTTCGCCAAAATAAAACATAATCAAATTGTAGCAGAATTTTTTACGAAGCTGAATTTTTTTACAAATATATAAAATTCTTTGCAGAATGCTTAGAAAAATGTTCTCAAATCCGTTACGGCAACTTTATATAAGGTCAATTTCAACCTCTTGCAATTGACTACCCCTAAAAAATGTGTTAAAATCATGATATGGGTTGCTTATGGGGCTTGAATATGAAAAATAAAAGTTTTGGATTTACACTATCAGAAATTATGATTGCACTTGCACTTATTGGTGCTGTTGCGGCAATGACTATTCCAACTGTTGGTTCAAGTGTTCAGCAAAGAGCTAGACTTGCAGAGTTTAGAACAGCACATTCTAAAGCTGAACTAGCCCTAAAAAGTATTATTTTTGAAGATGCTAGAATTCCACAATGTTATAATAGCCAGCATACAAATAATTCCTTCGGTTTATCTGCGGCTCTTGGTGGAGCATCTATTAGTGCCAAAGGTACTGGTTGTCCAGCTTTGACAAGAGATTTTACCCGAGCTATGGGTTCTGTTAGAAGTTGTACAACTAATCCAAAACGTGAAGGCTGTATCCCAAATAATTATCCAGATGGAGGAAATTGCTTTAGCGTAACAGGAACAGAAGCTTATGTTTTGGATAATGGAATGATTTTGTTTATTTCAAAAGGTACTACGGGCATGAAACTTTTCGCAATTGATGTAAATGGTCGTAAAGGTCCTAATAAATGGGGACAAGACATTTTTACATTTGGTGTTTATCCTTCTGCGGCAACCAGATCTGGAAATAATGTATATGTTTCAGATTTAAAAGTTTTACCTCATCAATCTTGTTTGCCAAGAAGTAATACCTCTGCAAAAAACTCTAAACAAATGTTGGAAGAATCTACAAATTATAAATAATCAGTTCAATAGTCCATAAGTTTCATTGTACATAATCATATGAAAATCTGGACTTGTCATATTTGGATTTCTTTTCATAAATTTTTTCACATCGAATTTTTTTAAATATTTGTCTAATTTTTCGATAACTTTGGTGTTACCCTCATTTTCGGATTTTAATTTTGCAATGTAGTTTTCGGTCATTGCTTGAACTTCATCTTCTGTTAATATTGGCATTCCACCAATTTTAACTTCGTCTTTATCGTCATTTTCAAGGTATTTTTTCTCTTCGTTTTGTTGTTGATTTTGTTGGCGTTGATGTTTTTCTTGTCCTGTAGAAATTGCGGATTCAATTCTTTGACCAAAAGGATTGTTTACTGCATTGAACATTTTTGACCTCTTTTACTTTTCTTGTAAATTGTCATGCATGTTTACGGCATTTTTTTCAAAAACTTTAATTTTACAAAACAAAAGACCAGTAAAAATATTACTGGTCAAAAGTGTGAGTAAATGTATATTTATAAGTACGATAGGTAGATATTTATTAAATAGAAAATTATGCAAATAATTCTGCGAATGGTCCTGCTGGATTTTTGATATTAGCTTCAACAGCACCATCTTCTGCTAATTTCATACCTGGCATAACAACTGTCTTAACTCCATTTGTTACGCTTGCAACTTCTGTTGCAGAAACTTTGTATGAATAGCCTAAACTTGCTAAAATTGCATTTGTTGAATCTGCAATTGATTTATCTTCAGTGGTAAATTTTCCAATTTTTACACCATAAAGATTTTGTGTATTTTGAGTTAGTAAATCTGTTTCGTTTTTAAGTCCTTTGAATTCTACTTCGCTTTTAACTACTTCTTTTGTTTCTTCTGCCTTCTTTGCTTCTTTAAAAGCTTGTTGACCGATAGCAAAGTTATAGTTGTTATAACCATTGTTAAATTCATTAAATTTGATTGCCATTTCGGTTCTCCTTATGTAATACTCACATAATTACTATCGGCATGCAGTTTAATAATCTTTAATTTTTTAGCCATATTTGTATGTTTTTTGTTACATTACTTAATAATAATATTCAATTTATTACAAGTTTTCCACTTTAAAGGGAAAGGGTTATTCTTTTAATAAATGTCATATTGAGCAATTAAACTTTTATTTACAACAAAACTTCTGCTAAATCATCTTCTAATAAACTTCTTTGGAAGGCTTCGCATTCAACAATCATATCAAAAATTTCAGCATACTTTGTACTATGCAAAACTTTTGATAAATCATCTATTCCTTTAAAATCAATTATATAAAATGCGTTATTTCTATCAGTAACGGTTAAAAAACCAACTTCTTCATACAAATCAAGAAGCCTTTGAAAAACTTCAATAGATTTTCCTAAAAAACCTGCACATCGCACTAAATCTATCTTTCCACCCATATTATGAGCTGCAAATTTCACCATGCCAGTAAATGTTTTAAGAAATTCTGCTTCATCCATAACTTTTGGTTCATAACTCATAAAATGAACTTTCTTTGGTTGAGCCTTTTCTAGTATTATATCCAACGTTTTTTTATCCGCTGGGTAATCAAAAAACATTAAAACATCACATTTTGTGATTTCATACCTAGAACACACTCTTGACGCCAATTCTGGATATTTTTTTACAGTATCATAAATATACTTACTTTCAATAAATACTTTTATGTTTGAAGAAGCTTTTTTTATTTCGTCATTTATATTTTGCAAATTCCAAACTTTTTTCCTATTGTCAAAAATTTTGTATTGATTTTGTGAAGGAATTTCCTCGTCAACAATTGAATCAGAGTGAATATCATCAATAATAAGTTGAACAGAAACATTACCATTAAACTCATTTATTTGAGGATGAAAAGCTATATCCAAACTATCACCAGATTTTAATCCTACATCCCCTTTTTGCCATCTAATTGCAGTAAATTCATACGCATCAGATGCAACAACTAAACGTAAATGAGAATTATCTGAACCCATCAACCGTTTTTGACGAACTTTTAAATTATTTAATTCAAAAATAGGACTTGGATTTGATGCTCCAAATGGTTCTAATTTAGAAATTTCCTCAACCAAGTCTGTTGTTACATCATATGGATTTAACAACAAATCTATTTTTATAAACGGTTTTAATTCTTTTGAAGAAGTATATTCTTTAACTGTTTCACAAAGAGCTTTTTTTACAGTTTCAAAAGAAGCTTGTTCCCCAGAAAAACTTAATCCAGCCGCAAGTTTATGTCCCCCAAAACCAGCTAACATCTCAGCATTTGCACTAATTACATCATATAAAGGAACACCTTCGATACTTCTTGCAGAACATCTGTATTCATTTTTTGCAGGATTATAATTCATCAAAAATACAGGTTTATAATATTTTTCAACAAGTTTTGAAGCAACAATACCAATTATTCCTATATGCCAACCTTCATTTGCTAAAACAATTGCAGGAAATCTATTTCCTTCCTTTTGCACCATTGCATCTGCTTGAGCAAAAACTTCTTGACATAGAGTTTGTCTAACCTTGTTCAACTCATTCAAAGTTGTAACCGCCATTTGAATTTCTTGAACATTATCAGATATCAAAACTTTTAGAGCAGATTCAACAGTATCAAGTCGTCCAGAAGCATTTATTCTTGGAGCAACACCGAAAGCTATCATTTCAGAAGATACACCCTTTGTTATATCATAACCTGCACTTTCCAAAAGAATTTTTAAGCCATTATGCTTTCCTTTAGAAATTAATTCCAATCCTTTTGAAACAAAATATCTATTTTCTCCTATCAAAGGAACAATATCTGATACTGTACCAACAGCGACAAAAGGTAAAATTTCATAAACAAATTCAGTTTTTTCATATTTAGCAAGAATAGCTTGAGAAACTTTAAAAGCAACTCCACAACCAGCAAGATATGTTAAATACTCAATTTGTTTTGCAGATAAACTTTCATCTAAAGCATTTGGAGCTTTTGGATTTATTATTGCATAAGCTGGAGGTAATTCTTCTGGAGCTTCATGGTGATCTGTAATAATAACATCAATCATTTTAAAACTGTTTAAAAATCTTACAGCATCAACATCTGAAATTCCGCAGTCAACAGATATTATTACTTTAGGTTTAATTGTCGTCATCAGTTTTATCAACGCTTTTTTATCAAAACCATGACCTTCACTTTCTCTATCAGGAATAAAATAATGAACATCTGCCCCAAGAAATTTCAAAGTTTTATACAATACAGAAGTAGAAGTTACACCATCAGCATCAAAATCACCATAAATTATTATAACTTCTTTGTTATCGATAGCACGTGACACTCTTTCAACAGTTTTTTCCATATCGGTAAAAACATTTGGTGAAGTTAACGGAGTTTCAAGAGGATTTAAAAATACCTTCATTTCTTCTTCCGTTTTTATTCCACGAGAAATCAATAATCTTTTAATTAAAGATTTTTCACTTGTTACTGTATTATCTAAAATCCATTCTTTTTTCATCTTCCCAAGATCCTCTAACCAAAATAATAACACAGAAATTAAGGATATTAAATTATGTAAATTTCTTTTTCATTTTCCAAAAATAAACTAAAATATAGAAAAGGTTTACAGCTACAATGGAGGAATATACGAAATGAAAAAACTATCAAAAATATTTGCCCTAACATTGGGATTATTGATGCTTTCAGGAACAATTGCTATGGCAGAAACAAAATTTACACCACTAAATTTTGATGACAGTTCTTCTGTAAAAACAACAGCAACACCTTCTACATCAATAAATTCAGTAGATGCAAAAGGAACAGATTTGCTAGACCCAAGCCAAGTTGTTGCTGGTCCTAAAATGCAAAATTCTATTCTTCAAATCGATAACGCTCAAATTGAGTTAAGAAATAAATTGTTAAACTACAAAACAAACTACACACAAATCGATTCAAGATACCAAACAGCTAAAGCAGAAAGAACAGCAGCTAAAAAACAAATCAAGTATGCTGAAAAGAAAATTAAAAACTTAGATAATGCTAAGAAAAAAATCAGAAAGAATTTTGAAAGAAAAATCAATATCTAATAATAGGCTTTTATTTAAAGGAAAGGAAGACTATCAAACTATTTGATAGTCTTTTTTATTTTATGCTAAAATATTTTCGCTATGAAAAAGTTATCAACACAAGAATTATTTGAAAAATATTGCACCAAAAAAGAACATACAAAAGAAGTTTGTAGATTATCTCTTTTAATTTTTGAAGAGGTGAACAAAAACTTAAAAGAAATGTCTGACAGAAAAAAAGATATTTTAATCTCTTCCGCATTTTTGCACGACATTGGATACTCAATAGATGAAGACTCGCATAATAAATATAGTCAAAAACTTATACTAAAAGAGGGTTTGTCAGATTTTTCAGAAAAAGAAACAGAAATAATATCTTGTATATGCAGATACCACAGAGGAGATTTGCCAGACAAAAAAGAAGATAAGTTATATAAAGATTTTGATAAAGACGAAAAAAGAACAGTAAAAAGATTAGGCGGAATACTTCGAATAGCAGATGGTTTAGAAGATGATGAAATCGGAGAGATTAAAGATATAAAAATAGACTATAATGAAGAAGATTATATAACCGAGATTTCAATATATACAGAAGAAAAAATTACCCCTGATATAAAAACAATTATTAGAAAGAAAAACTTATTTGAATATGGATTTAGAACACAAGTAGTATTAAAATTCAGAAAACTTAAATAAAAGACTTGATTTTAAAAAATGTTTATAGTACATTTGTTCATGCGGAAGTGAAAACTGAAGCAAAACCGCTAAATGCGGGCTGCTAGCTCAGGTGGTTAGAGCGCACCCCTGATAAGGGTGAGGTCGGTGGTTCGAGTCCACTGCGGCCCATATAAAGAAGAGGACAGGATTTGAGTCCTCTTTTTTATTGCCCAAATATAGGTTTTCAGGACAGTTGTGATGGGAGTTTTATCGCAAGTCTGCCGATGTTTAGGGTAATAGAGGCAAATTTGTAGTGTAGAGATTTTCCGGACTATTCTTGCACTTTTGTCCTGATTTTTGCACTATTTTGCACCGATATTTAGTCATGCTGAACTTGTTTCAGCATCTATTCCGCTTGGTATTTGATTTTTAGCGAGTGCAAATAAGTGCAATAACGTGCAAAAATAATTTATCTCTCACTTTGATATGTGTCTTTTTGTCTCTGAGATTGAGATTTGGGACTTGATTTATTCCGAAAGGTGAGTGATGAATGTGTGTGAGGTAATTTATTATGACAAACTTCACTCCAGAAAAATGTAAACAAATAGCTCTCGCAAGACTTGATGTAGTTCACAAGTGGCTTGAGTTTAGAAAGCAATCTCAAAACAAACTTCAAGCTGATTATGATTTTGTTAAATTGCATAATACTTCAAACTCTCACTTATTTGAGATTTTAGGTAAAATCTCCCGCGGAAGTTTGCACCGTTGGTATACGATGTTAAACGGAACGGAAGATTATACAAAACTTCTGCCTCAGTATAAATATTCAACTGTTCGGGAATACCGAACAGTTCTGAACGATGAAGAAATAAAAATATTTATGGGTTTACTTTTGCATCCAAATAGACTTTCAATCGGAAAAGCAATCGCATTAACAAAATACAAACTAAAAGAACAAGGACAGAGTTTTATTCCGGCTGATATCACTTTTAGGAGATATGCAAAATGGTTTAAAGATAATAATTATGACAAATGGATTCTTGCACGTGACGGAGAAAAAGCATTATCAGATAAAGTCGAACCATATATAAAGCGTGATGCTTCGCTTTTAGAAGTCGGAGATATTCTTGTAGCAGATGGGCATAAATTAGCCTTTCAAGTTATTAATCCGTTTACAGGCAAACCCTGCAGAGCGACATTAGTCGGTTTTTTGGATTGGAAATCGACGGCTTTAGTTGGTTATGAAATTATGCTTGAAGAAAATACTCAGTGTATTGCTAGTGCACTTCGTAACGCAATAATAAATCTTGATATGATACCAAAAGTTGTTTATCAGGATAACGGCAGAGCATTTAGAGCAAAATATTTTACTGATGATAAAGGATTTACAGAACTTGGATTTCAGGGATTGTATTCAAAACTGGGTATAGAAACAGTATTTGCAAGACCATATAATGCTAGAGCAAAAGTCATAGAAAGATTTTTTAAAGAATTTCAGGAAGGTTTTGAAAAATTATTGCCAAGTTATATCGGAAGCAGTATTCAGAACAAACCTGCCTATATGATGCGAAATGAAAAATTCCACAAAAATCTTCATAATGAATATATTCCAACTATTGAAGAAACGATAAAAATGATAGATATGTGGTTGAGTTTTAAGAATTCTCAACCCTGTCCGAATGCTCCGGATAAAACAGTTACGGAAGTTTTATCTGAAAGGAAACGACAAAATATTGATATAAATACGCTTGACGATTTGATGCTTGCAACCGAAGTTAAAACAATTCAAAGAAATGGAATTAGGTTTTTAAATTGCGACTATTTTGATGAAAGGTTATACGGATTTAAGAGCAAAGTTATAATTAAATATAATCTCTTTGACCTAACAAGTATTAAGGTTTATACCCCGAAAGGCGAGTATTTATGCACCGCAGAAAGAGTAACCGAAACTCATCCAATGGCAAAATTATTAGGTGATGTAAAAGACTACGAAGATTATAAGCAGAAAATTGTCAGACAAAGGCAGTTAAAAAAGAAAACAGTCGATTCTGTTAAAAAATATCTTCAATTTGAGGATATAAAATTACTTGAAACCCAAGTAGGACAATCTGATTCTCATTCACCCCTTCAATCCCCGTTCAAAACGGATTCAAAAAGGGTCCAAACGTTGTTCAAAAATAATTCAGAAAAATATGAGTATTTTGTAAAAAATGATCCTAATAATCCTTGGATAACAGAATTTAAGCAAACAAAGGAGTATCAATTGTTATATGAAGAAAATATTTGTTAAAACTCAAAACGTGAAAAACTTTATCGGATTAGTTGAAAATTTGATAAATAAACCGAAAAATATTCCAAAGATGGGACTTGTTTACGGTGAACCCGGACTTGGAAAATCGCAAACTGCTTTGTGGCTTGCGTGTAAATACGATGGAATTTATCTTCGTGCATCAAACCTTATGACAGGCAGATGGCTTTTAGAAGAAATGGTTAAAGAACTAGACGAGATTCCTAGATTTCTGACTTCTGATAATTTTAATATCGTGGTTAAAAAGCTGAAACAAAACCCGCAAGTTATTTTTATTGATGAGATTGACTACCTGATGAATAACTATAAAACAATTGAAACTTTGCGGGATATTCATGATGAAACCGGCTGCCCAATAATTTTTATTGGAATGGGTTTGGCACATAGAAAACTTGAAAGGTATAAGCATTTGTATGACAGGTTTTCAGAAATTTTAAAGTTTGAAACATTTGGTGTAAATGATTTGAGTCAAATTATAGCTCAGTTGTCAGAAGTTCCATTTACTCCTGATGCTATTGAATATATACACTCAAAATACAACAGATTCAGGCAAATTGTTCAGCTTATTAATCAAATGGAAATTTTTGCCAAAGACAATAATTTATCAGAAATAAATATGGAGGTTTTAAGTCAAATAATATGAACATAGAAAAACTTGTCAAACACTTAAAAGAATTTACTATTGATGAAATCGAAATGATTGCCGAAGGCGATTGTAAAACACAACTTGAACACCTTTTGAACGAGAATAAATTGGTATTTGAACATGGGAAATACAAAATTCCTGAAGAAAAACCTCACAGTAATTTTGAATTATTTGTAATTCCAAAAAATAAAATTACTCCTATAAAAATTGAAGAGGCTGTTGCATATTTTATGAAAGAATACGTCAAGAAATATTGTAAATTCGAGACTTACAGGAATTATAATTCCATCTTTAATTTTAACATTTTGCCATATTTAAAAGGATATTTTCTTAATAATATCGGTACTGATGAAATCAAAGTCGTTTACAATGCTTGTTTATCAAGAGGATTAAAACCTCGCAGGATAAAAAACACAATGGCGCTTTTAAATCAACTTATAAAATATTTTCAAAATATTGGAATTATAGAAAAAACTTGCAATTTTCAGGTAAAAAGATTGACTGATAAAAATAAATTTAGTATTAACAGAATAATTTTTGAGGTATAGCTATGACAAAATTAGATAAATTAAAACAAGCAGAGCATTTGTATGTTTGTGAAAACCAAACGCTTGATATTATTGGAGCGAAACTTGATCTATCGCGCAGAACTTTGTTCTATTGGAAGAAGAAATATGATTGGGATAAAAAGAGGTTTGAAAAAGGCAGAGAACAGGAACTTTTTAATCATGAGTTGTTAAATTTTGCACAAAAAATTATGGATAAAATTTCAAATGATATTGATAATAACAAGCAAACCCCGCAAGCAGAAATGTATTCGCTGATGAATATTTTGAAAAATCTGCCACAGGTGAAACAACAAATAACAGAGCCAAAGCAAAATCAAAAACAAAAAACTCTTTCCCCTAAGCATTTTAAGCAAATAGAGAAAGAGTTATTTGGAATTGATTTTTAAAGTCGTTCTATATACCAGTTTGACATTCCAAAATGATTAAAATTCCAATGGAGTTCAAAATAAAAATTAAACTCCAAAGAATTATCATCTTTGAAGTTCCAAGAGTATTTATTTAGTTGAGTTTTGCGATAATTTTCAAACGCATCCTGAATCTCTTTTGCAAACTTTTTTCTGAATTCGGAGTAGGGAATTTCTAATGTTTCTTTGGTTAATTTATTTTTCAAAATCATCTTCAAATCCTCTTATATTATCAAGTTCGACATTGTAGCGTTTACCGGTTTTATCAACACAGGTCGCAAAATCTACAGTTTTATCAGCAAACTTGTTTTCCCATAAACAAATCAACAGTCCGATTTCCTGTGTTTTTAAATTTAAAATCTTAGTTCCATAAAGTGTATAATCTTTTTCAATCATGGTGTGCTCCTTTCAAGCTACAACATTAATCACTTGTGATAGAAAATTTTTCAACAAGATTCGAAAAAATCTTATCATATAGACATGTAAATACATAAGTAAATATTTAGAATTTGACCATTTTTGACATACGGTTGTGACAAAATATTAATATAATAATTTTGTAATATAATAAAACAAGGATAAGCTGTGATGAACAAAGATTTTATTTTGGATTTGGTAAGACCACATTTAAACTCAAAAAACGAATTAACTTATATTGAATTTGAGAATATGTTTGCTTCTTGGAAACGCCAAGAGCAATATGCTATATGTGAGATTTTAGAAAGTTCTGGAATATCTCTTGTTGATGAGAAAACTACAGAATCAGACAATATCAATGTTACTGAAATTAATGCAAAAAATAAAAAAGAAATTATTATAAAAAAAACAGATTTAGAATATCCCCCAAATAATACTACTGATAAACTTCAAGATATTAAATTAGATATACACGAAAATTGTGATGAAAGACTTGCTATATTATATCAAAAAACTGATTATAGTTACTATATTGATAAATTAATACAAAAAAATATACGTCTTATTCAAGAAAGAGTTAATGTAATTGGGAGATATTATAATCATAAATTTGATGACACAAGTGAACTTTTGCAAATTGCAAAAATTGGATTTATGAAAGGGTGCAAACGTTTTGATATTAATAAAGGTACTAAATTATCAACATATGTTCGTCTGTGGATTGATCAAGAATTACGTAAAGAAATTATAAATAATGGTTTTTTAGTACGATTACCTGTTCATATATGGGATAAAATCAAAAAAGTAACAAGATTTTTATCTTCAAATGACGATGCTGACATAGAATATTTTTTAGAAAGGGAAAACATATCAAAAGCAGAGTATGATTCAATTATTCAGTATCAGCAAAAATATTTAAATCCTGCATCGTTAGATGCTAAAATTGGTAATTGCGAAAATGTAGATCTAATGGATGCAATATCTCAAGATGTACACTGTTTTTTGAGTAGATTTGCAGAAGCTGACGAAATATTAGAAGAAAAAGATTTGACAGATTTAATTCGTTATATATTAAATCAACTACCACAAAGAGAAAAAGATGTGATGATTTTGCGTTGTGGCTTTGATAATAGTGGAAGGGGAAAAACATTAGAAGAAATTGGGCAGCAATATGGTGTATCAAGAGAAAGAATTCGTCAAATTGAACATAGAGCAAAAACTAAAATATCAAAAATATTGCGAACTAAAATTAATCCTGATGACGAAATTATAAAAGAAATGAAATCTAATACTCCAATGGAATTTGATAAAAATTATTTCTTTAAAAAGAATAATGTTTCTTATGTTCCGGAATTGTCAGAAATGATCGATCGTATTATTGATCTTAATAGTCAAGAAAACGATAATGAAAAGTTATATGAAAAATTTAAAATTTGTGCCCGTCAAAATGGGTATAATATTCAAAATCTTAACAAAAAAGATATATTAAATAAATTTAATCAACGAAAGGATTGTTATGTACGAAATAATTAAAAAAAGGTTTACTGACATTAAATCTGAATTAGATTTAACCAAAAGCATTATTGTACAAAAAGGATTCTCTATCAATGTTGAAGATAAAATAGATATACAAAATTTATTCAATAAAGGACTTACTGCAAGTTGGGTAGAATTATATTCATCAAAGAGAAATATAATGGCTTACGAAGAATTTTTATATTTTTACGACTTTATTATTAATGAATATGAAAATATTTATGTAGTTAATAATAATATTTATAATAATTTTTACCCATTATGTGTTGAAATTTCATTGGAAACAAAATTATTATTAAAAGATTTTTTTAGTGAAGATGTAGATGATAATATCTCTAATTTTCAAATTGTTGACGGCGAAAAATATACAAAAATTTTTTCTAACATAAAGGAAATTAATGAAAATTATTTTGTTAGATATAATGATATTTCTGAAATTGAAAATATTAAAATTAAAAATATAAATTTGTTTGACACTGATAATATACAACCTCTGATTACCAAAAATAAAGATGAATTATCTTCAGATAATGTTTTATTTATGCAAGAAACAGAGGATTACCTCTATGTTTTAGAAAAATTATCGAATAATCAAGAAATATCCGTAAATCTTGATTCATATATTGGAGAAGATTCGATTAATAATAAACTTCAAATAATATCAACGTACATAGCACCAATAACTCTTATTAAATCAGAAGATAAAGATAAATCACTACAAACAAATCCTAAATTCAAAGAAATTTTACAAAAATATTGGAAGCATGACAGTTTTAGAAATCTAAAAATATATAATTTTGAAAAGATAAAAAATGGAATCAAATCTGTAGAAGAAGTTTCTCAAGAAAATATTATTAGCGATATTGTTAAACAGGTTGAAACATTTAAACAAGATTCGCAAGCGGATTATAGGGATGTCTTTGTAACCGCTCCGACCGGTGCAGGGAAATCAGCAATGTTTTTAATCCCTGCAATGTATTTGGCGGAACAATATAATCTTGTAACCCTTGTTATATCTCCATTAATAGGTCTTATGAATGATCAGGTGTCGAATTTAGAAAAACAAGGTTATAAGTGTGCTAAAACAATAAATTCTGACATCTCTCAAATTGAAAAAGAAGAAATCATGGAAGATATCAAAGAAGGTAAATGTCACATATTATATCTGTCTCCTGAATCCTTATTAGCAAGAAGTGATATCTCACAAATAATCGGAGATAGAAAAATAGGGATGATTGTTATAGATGAGGCTCATATTGTTACAACTTGGGGTAAACAATTCAGACCTGATTATTGGTATTTAGGTGATTACATAAAGAAATTAAGAAAAAAACAAACAATTGAACACCATCCTTTTTTAATTGCTACCTTTACAGCAACTGCTATTTATGGTGGCGAGGAAGATATGTATAAAGAAACTCTAAATAGTTTAAATATGCGTTTCCCAATAACCTACTTAGGATATGTAAAACGAGATGATATTGAAATAGAAATATCTGAATTAAAAAAGGAAACAAATAAAGAACAGTACCAACGAGATAAATTTGATTCATTGATTCAGGTAATTAACAGGGCAATTGGAACAAATAAGAAATTGTTGATTTATTTTCCTACAGTAAAATTGATAGATTCTTTTTACACGTACTGTACTTCGAAGGACTTAAATAAATATATTGCTCGATATCATGGTCAAATGCAAGGTGACGATAAAAAAGAAAATGCAGAATTATATAAAAATAAAGAAAAACTCGTAATGTTAGCAACAAAAGCATTTGGTATGGGTATTGATATTAGTGACATTGAAATCGTTTGTCATTTTGCTCCAACTGGTAATGTTTGTGACTATGTACAAGAAATAGGTAGAGTTGCAAGAGATCCAAAATTGAAAGGTGAAGCAATATATGCTCATATGTCGAATGATTTTCAGCATATAAATAGGCTTCATGGTCTTTCTGCAGTAAAGAAATATCAATTGATTAAAGTTATACAAAAGGTTTATGAACTTTATAAGATAAAATTAGAATCGGAAAATTTAAGTGCTGTTCGTTTATCTAAAAAACGTAACGAAATGCTAGTAGATGCAGAAAACTTTACTTATATTTTTGAAGGTCCTTTAGAGTCTTCTGAAGATGATCTTATTGCAAAAGTTAAAACGGCATTATTGTTAATTCAAAAGGATTACACATCGAAAATGGGTTTTTCACCTTTTGCAATGAGACCTTCAACATTGTATGCTCAAGGATTTTTTCAAATATCAGATGAGATTGTAGATAATTTAATTAAAAGATATGGTACTTCAACTTTTAAATTATGTTCTTCAAAACAGAAAGTATATTTAGTTAATTTGCAAAAAATATGGGAAAAAGATTATGGTAAAAATTATTCATTCCCTAATTTTAAGCGTTTATTATATACATCAGATAAAGAATTAGAGAATTACAATTTAAATAAATTAATACCTGCAACTCGTATAAGTGTTGAATACATTGCAAATGAAACTAGTAGAAAAATTTATAATGCAATTATTAATATTTTGAGAAAATCTGCCTATGAAGATATATTTTTACAAGTAGAATCGAATGGTAAAAAAGATCCAACAAAAAATATTTCTGATTGTATAAGTGTAAGATCGAAAATATCAACATTTAAAGCAAACGGGATTGCAAATATTTTAATTTCAACCATAAAAAATTATGCTAGGAATTATAGTAAGTCTATGAATGCAAAAATAATGGATTCTCGCCCAATAAAAACCGGAACTGATATATATAGATTTAATCGTCCAATAGAGGATTTTATTGAATGGTTAAACGAAATAAAAAGTTTTATCAGTAATAATGTTGCAGAGGATGGGAAAATTTATATTGTTAGAAATCAATCTCAAAAAACAGAAAAAGAAATTATAACTGCGCTGGGATTACTTGAAGCAATAAATTACCTTACTTTTGAGGCAAGTGGTGGATTAAATAGTCAAATATATATCTATGTCAACCAAACAAAAACGATGGAAGAAGTTATAAGCAAACCGAATTTTTATAATAATAGGCTACTTGAAAAAGTTGCAGACCGACATAAGATTTCTGTAGCGATGTTATCATATTTGTACCAGAACGAATTTAAAAGTAATGAAATTTGGGAATATATTGAAAATTACTTTTTAGGTATTGTACCAGAGGAAGTTATTTCATTAAGAGATCAGTTAAGTAAATAATATTATACCCCTGCTATTTGCAGGGGCATAAGTTAAGTTATGAGGTAAAACAAACATTTATGTTAATTATCATATTCTGATGAAATTTTGTCAGGATATGATGCAAGCTGATAAAAATTTGGCATTTGTTCTGCATAGCGAATAGCATCTTGTGAGTAATATGCGCTGATTTGTACCCCAACTCTTGTGCCGTCTTTTGTCCAGTATTCAACATGATAAGTATCCATTGCCATAGTTTAATTCTCCTTTTTTTCTTATACTTTTATTATAAGTTAACCTTGTGTCAAAATCGGATAAATTAAAGGTTATTTTTCTTTTCTTCCATTTTCGGTTTTCTTAAATCTTCAAAGATAAATATAATTGCTTTTAGCAGAGATAAGCTCATCAGAATTACAAATGCTATCGGAAATATAAGTTCCCGGTCTTTTAGTGATGAACATACCCATTCGTAGTCCTCTTTCAATATGCCTGCAAATTCTTTCCATACGTTGTCACTGCGATATGGTGATAAACTTGATGTTATATATGACATTTTATCTCCTTATATTTCTAGTATGAGTTGTTACAGTGTCAAAATAGACAATCTATTTTATATTTTTAATTTCATAACTTGGCAGGTCTAAACCCTTATAACGCATTTTAAGTGCATCATATAAATTCCTGCAAACAGGGCTGACACCTTCAAGATGATATTCCCTAGTTGTTTGGTTTTTCATACAAAGATATGGTGCGTAATCACAATAATCAATGTGCATAATTTTACCATCAGGATGTTTTTGGATTCTTTTCACAATTAAATTTTTCATATTTATCAATTTATATTCTGATTTTACCCACCACTCATTATCGGGATAGTTTTCATATGTATCTATTATTTCACCCATATTTAGAAATTTTTCTAACCCTGCTTTTTTTATCATAATTGAACGACAATCAGCATTATCAATCCTTGTCAAAAAGTCAGGACTTATATCTTTGGGGTCAATTTCATAAAGCCATCGGGGAACTTCAATTCCGTCACAATAACATACATCATTATATTTGTAATGAGCTACATTATTGGTTATATGTATTTCATCAAATTTAGGAATTATATAGATTTGGCATCCCCATGAATATTGTTGCAGGGAAATTGCATATACATTTAATGTTTTTTTATAAAATTCCCAAAATGCTTTTAAATGTGGATCTTTTATTTTTATTCCAAGAAAATCAAAATAATAAAGGAGTTTATAAAATCGCATATTTAATGCACCACAAGTGCAGAAATGGTACATTCTTTCTAAATCCCTGAAAGGGAAAAGTATTCCCAAATCTTTAACCGGATGAAAATCAAAATCCCTAAGATTCCATGGATAAATATTACTCTTATTATTTGTATTTTCGTTAATTATTGAAACAAGTTGGTCCCATATATCTCTGAAATCATTACCTATAAAAGATATTGTCCAATGTAAAATTCCTACATCTGTCTTTTTAAATTGGTCATATTTTATATTTGCCCAAGTAAGACATTCTGCGCCTAAATCTCTAATTTCTTCGTTTGATAATACATTCGGTTCCAAAATAATATTTTTGAGATAATTTTTAAATTCTTCCAATGATTTTGAGCCTTTGTTAATTTTATATTTTGATTGATATTCAAAATCACTCATATTTTTTATATCATTTAACAGTTCAAAATACTTTTCAGATTCTTTTAAATTTTTAGCATTTAGAAAATTCATAAATTTATCTTTTTTAACTTTAATTTTTTCAGGTTCATCAGTATTCAAAATAATATACATATTAATCCCTTACTTCAATAGTTTGGTGTGCGTAATAATCATATTCGACAGCTTTATCTATTTCCCATATTCCCGCGGGAATTTCAATTGTGTCGTGTCTTTGTTCGTGCAGGCAGTAAACTTCTGTCGGAGTTGTATTTCTCATATAAAGTGTGCCGTTTTCATCTTCAAAAAATTCAACACCATCTTTAACTTTAATTCGGTGTTCATTCCCGACAGTTTCGGATTCGGCTATCATTATTGAGCCTTTATCTTCTCTTTGTTTCAGATTTTTAGGTAATGATTCAATTTCTTTGATGATACATTCTCCATGTAAATAAACTTGTTTCTTGTTTTCCATAATTTTATTCCTTAAAATTTTGCTTATATTTTGATTTTAATTTACACCTGTGTCAAAATTGGACATAAAAAGGTTCTCAAAATACCAATTTTATACCTTTTTCTTTTGCAGTTTTTACAAATTCATCCCATTCTTTGGGTTGCAAAACTTTTTTCGCAAATATCGTTGCTGTTTTATTACATTCTTCCGGTGTTAAATTATAAGGCTCAGCAAGTATTGTTGTACACGTATTTTCGATAAAAGTAATTAGAATATTTACCGCATCTTTATTAAAAACAGATAGAGTAAGGTCGTATTCTTCTTGCGTTAAATAAGGATATTTTTCAAAAAATTGGTCTTTTGAATATTTTAGAAATGCATAAAACATTTCAATATTTTCTATAAAATCGTAAACTTTTATTTTATCCATAATTTACTCCTTTATTCTGTTTTTAATTGTGCGTGTTCTTTTTTAACTTTTCAAGTTCTTCCTGTAGTTTTTGTTTTTCGGCAGTCAAAAATTTTTCTTCACCAGCATATGCAATAATTTTCTCAGTAAGGCATTTATCCTTATCCTGACATACCTGAATTTCGTGTTGCCCCAAATAATACTCTTTATACCTGTTATAGGTTTCAATATCAAAATTAGGAATTGAAGATTGAATTTTCTCTAACTTAATTTGTAATTCCTTTATAGAGTTATTATTCTCTTCTATTTCTTTTTTAAATAGTTCTTGTTCTTCCTTTATGCACGCTAGTCGCTGTGTAATTTCATAAGACTTATGTGCTAAAAGTTCAGTGTTGACTTTAAGTTCATTCTTTTTTTTGTTCTATAGTTTTTTCCATAGTTTTACTCCTTTATATTATTAATTTACCTATTTACTTTATTGGCTTGTAATAAAAGATTCATCATCACAGATAAATGCTGTTAATGGTCTATCTGATTCTTTACCGCAACCAGTATCTATTCCAATTTTATCTTCTTCTATATACGGTTCATAAAATGCCGTATGTCCGAAAATTATTTTTTGTTTTAAGTTATGTTTTTTATCAATAAAATCATCTCTTATCCATAGCAAATCGTTTTCGTTTTGTTCTTCCAATGATTTGCTTGGATTAATTCCTGCATGAACAAATAAATATTTATCGGTCATATAATAAGGTTTGAGGTTTTTGAAAAAATCACCATGTAACATCAGCATTTCAAGTAAATCACCGTAATTATCCAATGTTTCATTTCCGCCATTCATTAACCAATAATTAATATCCGTTTCACTTTTTGTTTTAAGCATTTTCAAAACCATTTGTTCATGATTGCCTTTTAAAAATATGCAATTTACTTTTTCTGAAAGATCAATAAGCCGTTTAACAACTTCTTTTGAATGTTTGCCTCTGTCAATATAGTCACCAAGAAAAACAACTGTATCTGATTTAACCAAAATCAATTTTTCAAGCAATGAATTCAGCCTGTTAATTTCTCCATGTATATCGCCTATTGCAATCAATCTTTTTTCTTTCATTTGTCATTCCTTAATCATTATTTATTTTCATTTGAGATAACCCTATCGGGGTGCCTGTACCTTTATTTCTAGAAAATCCATCCATAAAACTTATGACAAATTTTATCGGCGCAGGAATTTTTTCATTATAATCAGATTCAATACCAGGTTTTAGTTCTAATGCCTTTTTAAAATCTTTATAAGATTGCTTGAAATTTTTTAGCCTATAATTCGTAAGTCCTCTGTAATAATAGGTTTCGGTATCGTTTTCAAGTTCCAAAGTTTGATTAAAATCAGTCAATGCTTTTTCAATATTACCGAGTTTGTAATTTGCTAACCCACGTGTACCGAAAATAATTATATCTGCGCATCCGTCATTTAACTCTACAGATTTTTTACAATCTTCAAGTGCTTTATCATATTGTCCGACACGTTCATTACAAAATGCGCGCATAGTATAGTTAAAATACTCTTCAGGATTTGTTTTTATTATAGTATCGTAATCCTCAATTGCATTTTGATAATCTTTAAGATAACGATATCTTTCAACACGCATTTCGTATAATGTAATATCATCAGGATTTAAGGCGATTGCTTTATCCAAATCTTTTATATCATCTTTGGCTTGTTTTTCATTAAATATTTTGTTTTTATCGCAATTGTCTTGTACAAATACTCCGGCAGACAATTTAGTAAGTGCATTCTCTCTTGCGAGGATTTTTTGTCTTGCTCTAACTTTCCAATAATAATTATCAGAACAGGAATATGCCTTTATTGCTTTGTTAAAATATTTCATAATATCTTTTTTGCCCAGTTGTATTTTGACAAGGCCAAGTTCTATCATTGCATCATCATATTTTGGACAAAGTTCAATAGCTTTTTTAAAATCATTTTCTGCTTTTTCCAGTTGCTCAAGCCTTTTATACAATAATCCTCTGCGATAATATGCTCTTGCAAATTCAGAATCTATTTCTATAGCAGAATTGAAATCCGATAAAGCAAAATCAAATTCTTCAAGTTCCATATAACAATTACCACGGAAAAGATATTTGTTTTCAGTTGGCTTGAGCTCTATTCCTTTTGTAAAGGAGACAATTGCTTCTTTGTACCTTTCTGCCCAATATTCAAATCTACCTTTGTCAAAATAATAAAGTGAAGTTTTAGGTTCAATTTCTATCGCTTTATTTATATCAACAAAAGCATCTCCATCCTTGTCCATATAGTGATATGCCCAGCTTCTGTCAAAATAATACTCTGCCTCATTCGGATCTTTTTCTATTGCAAGCGAAAAATCTTCCGCTGCATTATCGTATTCTCCAAGTTCATATTTTGCGTTACCTCTGAAACTGTACGCTTCCGGCAAATCTTTATTTATTTTTAGTGCTTTATCGCATAAAGAAATAACTTCGTGGTATTTTTCTTTATCCATATTTTTCTTTGCTTTTGCTAAGTAATCGTACTCGTTCATGGTTTTACTCCTTTTATTTATATAATAATTTACTGCTATGTCAGATTTGGTTATATTTAATTTTTCTTTTTTATTTTCTTTTTTGACATACCTCTGATTTATTCTAAAAATAAAGGAGGTCTTTATGGCTAAAAAGAAACAAATTGAAAAAGATTTTAAATTATTTTGTCCTGAATCATCTGTTGATATTGAGGATATTGTAGGTATTTTGTTAGAAAGTGAAACTTCTATTCTTGTTAATATGTCAAAATATAATTTGAAAAAGGATGTTATAACCAAAATCATAAACTTTATATTAAGTTGTCAAACATCTTATATGACGATTCGGGTTAAGAAAATATATTCAAAAGTTTTTGTCTGTTGGTCTGAACATCCTGAATTATATTTCTAGTATTTGGTTTTCAAGCTGCAAGTGCCATCTCATTCGCTTTTTCTTTATCAATAAATTGTTGGACATAGTCTAAGAAATTAGCAATTGTATCCGGTAAGAATGTTTTTATTACTAATAATTCAGTATCCATAACTGCTACGTAATATCTGCTTGAATATCTTACCAATGCAGTTACCGCATTTGAATCTTGTTTAATGATAAGAGCTTTGTCATTACAAATTAAGTCTACGATTTCTCTTCTGTTAACATTTGCTGTACCGTATCTTTGCATTTCTCTGAGTTTAGAATGTGAAAGGTTTTCTAAATCTCTGTATGCCTGATTTTTATTATTATTGAAATTTTTATACTTTTTATTTTTTGAATTTTTTCTTGGTGTACCGAAACGTTTTTCTTTTGACATTCTGTTGCTTATAATCATAATCTTGCTCCTTATTTTATTTTCTTTACTACTTTTATTAGTTAAAAAATCTTGTGTTACCGATGACAAGTCCTTTATCTGTTTCAATCTCATCAAGCAGATAGGATGCATCAAGTATTTTGTTAATAATCTCATTTGCTTTTTTTCTGCTTACGTTTATCTTTTGCATCACTTCTTCTGTAGAAACAGGTTTTATCAATAGAGCTTCTAAGAAAATGTATAATAATTCTGCGTTTTGAGCTTTTTGATAGAAATTATCTAAATCTGTTTCAGTAAATCTTTCTTCATCCAAATAATAATGAGATTCAAAATCAATTTCACCTAAAGTTCTTTTAATAATCGGGCAGAAAGTATTGACGTCATTGACCATTCTGATAATTTTTCTTTCACTCACTACTCCATTTTTCATAAATTCATATGCAAGACTTTTTTTAGTATGTGATTTTGGATTAAGATAAATGTAACTTAGCATTTCGATAATGTTTTGTTGATGAGCTGTTCCTAATTTGCGATCAAATCCTTCGTTTACTTTTTGTGAATTTCTAATCATGTTTCTGTCTCCCTTGTTTAAATTTTGTGCTACGTTGTTTTGTTTGTTGTTTAAGTTTTTCATTTTTGGCTCCTTTCATTTTTGCCTTACATTATTTATATGGTGTTTACTGATTTATTTCGTTTTAATTTTGTCTTAAATTATTTACGGAATTATAATTTCTTTTTAATTTTTAGTTATTTTAATGAGTTTTTGTTTTTCCTTACATAACATATATGGTTTAATAAGAATATTATTTTTAATATTTTGTCTTATTATTTTTACGGATATGCGGCAAAAAAAAGACAACCTTTATGGTTGTCCTTTTATAATCTGTTATTTACAATGTTTTAAGCCTTTTTGCAATTAAAATCAAAAGAGTTATTTTGTATAGAATATAATACTGAATTGAATTCTTTCAATTTCTTTTTCAAAGAATTTCTATCTTCACCATTTGGTATTTCAAATGTGTTAATGCTTTTGTATGTTTTTGCTTTATTATCATAAACTTTAAATGCGGATAAATCGAATGGTGTCACATCTTCTACCAAATTTTCCAATGAATGTTTGTCATCCTCAGATACAAATAAATCAAATCTTACATCCTGCATAATCGTTTTCAACCATTGAAGCTCCAGATTTGTTAACGGTATAGTTGTGTGTTCTAATCTTGCTAATCTTGGTAAAATTTCTTTTATCTGTTTTATATTGCAACTTGTATCATCCGAGCCGTATTTATCTATGGTTTCCATGATATTATAGCTTGGATTTTCTCTATATTTACTTATTAGTTCTTCAAATATTTTATAATAATAACTATATATTTCACTAAATACAGGATTTTTCAGTTTATTCTTGTTTACTATTGTGTCAACTATATCATTTAAATAGTATTCTTTATTATTAACATCTTTTACTTTTAAAAGCTTATTTTCTCTATCTGAAACTATTTCCTTCGGATTATAATTTTCAAGTTTTCCGGTTTTTAAATTAAGTGAAACCGGCTGATGAGTATTAATAGCTGTGAGTATATCATAAGTTATGCAATCATCGAGAACATTAGCAATATTAAAAGATTCAAATTCAAATAAATCTTTTGAGTTTAGTCTGTTTGCTAAAAAGTGACCAATACTTGTAAAAGGATACAGACCGCAGAAAAATGGGACAACATATTCAAGAGATTTTTTCTGATTATTTGTTAAAAATCTGGCATTTAAAGAATATTTGTCATTATCTACAGTGGTAACAAAGCCATATTCTTCGAGTTCTTTCAATCTTGGCAAAAGATTGTATTTTCTGAAATTGTTTTTATTTTCTTCGGAGTAATCAACTTTTAAAAATAATTCGTTTATTATATCGCGAAGTTTTATTCCGTCATTTTTATTTTTGTCACGATTTTTATATTTGCCCAACACATCTATAATCAGAAAGTTGGAAACAAGGTTAGAAGCAGTATGTGTTTCAAAAACTTTTGCAATTTTGTTATGAGAAAGTTTTTTTAAATAATCATCTCTAATTTCAAAAATATTCTTATCTGATTTGTGAAATAATGATAAAATTCTGTGAATATTTTTTTCATAAGAACTTTCTTTTAGCATGCTTTTATTTATTAGTGCGGCTTTACTTTTTATACTATCCTCTAATAGCACGGCAGATAAATAATTTCTTATCTTATTAAAGTCAATAACTAATTCAGATATGTTTTTTAATTTTTTATTTTCAATCAAATATTCTATTATTGCTGCATAAGTATCAAATGAAAACAAATGACTAACACATTTCCTGATGGTTTTACTTCTTTTTGCGTTTCTTATTAACAATTTTTGTATCTGAACTTGCGTGAAATCTTTATTTTCTAATTTTGTTATTAAAGCATTTAAACTTGTGAGTTCATATAAGTTATCAAGATTAAATATTTGAAGAAATAGTTTTTGTTGTTTTTTATCAACTATCCCTATATTAATTAAATTTTGCAGAAATTCTCTGTCTTCACTATTTTCTACATCAAATTCAACGTTATCATGCCCTTGAATTGTATCTAATATAGATGTTGATGAATCGTCAGAAAAAGGAGAATCAATAGATAGCATCATACTTTCTATTTTATTTTTCTTGATTCTATAGTCTATTTGTGATTTACCTAGAAGTCTCTTTATGTAGTTATTCAAAGCATTTTTAAAAGTTTTAAACTCAGGATATTCCTGTTCAAATGAGTGATCAATTATTAATAGTTTTATAGATGATTCTATATATTTTTTTGTTTGTCTATATGAGTTAGATAAAATTTTTACTATATTTTTAACTTCATTTAATTCTAATAATTCATTTATTAATTGATTATATATATCAGAATCTCCATCTTTATTTATAATACAATCATAAATTATTTCTTCAAAACTTCTCATAGCAAAATTATTATATCAGAAAATTAAACCCCGTAAAAATTTTAAGACAAGGTTATTTATTTTGACATATGTGCATATTATAATATAAGTATAAAGTTGATTAAAACATTCAAGGACTTGAAATGGCAATAAGCAAAGAAGAACAATTAAAAGAAGCTTGGCACGCTTATTTTAAAAATATTCAGAAAGAAAACGATTTAATTCGTATTATTCTTGAATATTATAAAGCATTAGAAATTGAAATAAATAAAATAAATTCAAATTCTCAAAACCGTAAGGATGACCGATATGAGGATGACAGGCAATTATTATTTGCCAAAAAACAAAAAGAAGAAAACAGTATTTTACCCAAATATGTAGAATATATTAACAGAAAAGAATTAAGACAATATTTATCAAAGGTTAAAGAAGAAATTGGAAATTTTAGAAAAAAAATAAACAATTCCGAGATATCTATCAATACTAATTTAAAAAAACAAATATTATATTTTGATAATTTACTAGAAAAGTTAAATGAATTAAAACAAGAAACTAAAAACTATAAACCTGCAATTGATAAAAATAACTTTACTTCTATATATCTTGAGAATTTCAAAGGCTTTGCCCCAAAAGACAATAAAGAAGAGAACGTTATTAAGATAAGACCTATAACTCTCATTTACGGACCTAACTCTTATGGTAAAAGTTCAATATTACAATCTCTGTTATTGTTAAACCAAACTGTCAAAGAAGGTAAAGATTTTAATAATATACACCTGTTAGCAAATGGTGATACTGTAAAAATGGGTGAATTCAAATACTTAATTAACAAAAATGATATAAATAAAGAATTACGTATAGAAATAAGTCTACCTTACAACCATTACTTCAACAATGTAAATGATGATAAAAGACAAGATACATCAATTCTTACAAAACTGTTTTTTGCATATTGTTTCAGTTTATATAAAAAACAAGTTATTTTATCAAAGGTTGATATCTCTGCGATATTAATCGATTATTATGAGCCGGATAACACAACTGAATCACAAAAAAAATTGATATATACCCTCGAACCTGTCAATCCAGGTCAGGATAACAAGTTTAAAATAATAAGACATTTGGATAATAGTGATGAAGTTTTTCTTGGGGATGATCTTCAAAAGCAAGAAGTAGAGAAAATATCATTCTTTAGATTTGAAGAATTTTTATCTGAAGATCCATTTAAGCAAATTGAGGAAACTATTAATAACTTGATTTATGTATCTTCTTTTAGAACTCAACCGGAAAGATATTATGTTCCGGAAAACAATAGGAGAGTTTATGTTGGGAAAAATGGTGAATATACTGCGGAAATATTAGGATATGATAAAAAAGTCAGCAAGTATGTTGATGAATGGCTTGAAAAAATTGCAGGGTATAATTTGGTTATAAACAAAGAGGATGTCGTTAATTCTGTAAACCTTAACGACAAAGAAACAAATGTAGAAAATATTAACTTGCTTGATTTGGGATCAGGTATAGCACAAGTTCTGCCAATAATAACACAGGCTTTTAAATCAGAAAATGAAACTATTTTAGTTGAAGAACCTGAAATCCATTTGCATCCAAAAGCACAGGCCGAGCTTGGGGAAATGTTTGCTAAAGCGGCAGAAACAAAAGGTAATACTTTTATAATAGAAACACATAGTGAAAACTTATTATTAAGATTAGAAAAACTAATCAGAAAAGGAGAACTCTCTAAAGATGATGTTTCTGTCATATATGTAGATAAAAATGAAAACGGTTCATATTGTATTCCATTATTATTAGATGATGAAGGTGATATTACTAATATAAATGATGTTCCTGACGGCTTCTTTGAAGAAGGATTTGATGAACTTTTTGATATAAAAAAATAAGGATAATATATGTCTTGTAAAAAATGTGGAAAAGAAACAAATAATATAGCATATTGTGACAATTGCCAAAAACAATTTAAAAAAGATATAAAAGCATTAGATAAAAAAATTAATACAAATCCAAAAGATGCAAAATTATATTTTGAACTGGGTTTTGCTTACTATGCAATTGAGGAATTTGAAAAAGCAATAGAAAATTATAATAAAGCAGAAAAACTTGGTTTAAAAACATCAAAATTGTATTCAAGCAGGGGGAAAATTCAATGTGCTGTTAAGGAATTTGAAGCCGCAATAGATGATTATACTAAGGCAATAGAGTTAGATTCTCATAATGAAGATTTTTACTATCATAGGGGGCTTTCAAAATATTTTCTCGAACGAGACATCGAATCTATTACAGATTTTGATAAGGCAATTGATATATGCCCATCTGACGCTTCTTTCTATTATAGAGGTTGTGCAAAATATAATCTTAAACAATATGAAGATGCAATTTCTGATTTTAATGAAGCTATTAAGATAGATGATAAGGATGTAGATTATTATTACTACCGCGGACTTTCTAAACATTTTCTTGAACAATACAAAGAAGAAATATTAGATTTTGACAGAGCTATTCAATTAGAATCGGATGATGATATTTTATATTTTTATAGAGGTAGAGCAAAACATAACCTGGAAAAATATGCTGAAGCTATTGTTGATTTTAATGAAGCAATTAAATTAAACCCTAATGACGCCAGATATTATTATTATCGTGGACAAAGTAGCTTGTTTCTTAAGCAACATGATGATGCAATCCAAGATTTAGATAAATCAATTGAGTTGAACCCGCAGGGTCCATCTTATTTTAATAAAGGGTTGGCACTGGAAATATTAAAAAAATATGAGGATGCCATAGAGGCTTATACTGAAGCAATTAACTTGCGAGAAGATGCCGATTACTATTATAAAAGAGGCCAATGTAAATATTATCTAAAACAATATAAGGAAGCATTTGAAGATTACAATAAATCAATTGAATTAGATCCTAAATATAAGAATATATATGAGGATACTCTTAAAGATTTTGATAATAAAATTGAACTAGATTTTGATAATGCAAATCTATATAACATAAGAGGAAGAGTATATTATACTCTTGGTAAATACAGGAAAGCAATAAGTGATTACGAAAAAGCAATAAGTCTAAATTCAAGCAATGCAGTTTTTTATAGAGATATTGGAGAGGCAAGAATTGAATTAAATCATTATAAAAAAGCCAAAAAAAATTTAGATGAAGCGATTAATTTATATAAAGAAAATAATACTGAAGATTCGTATGCTTACTCACTTCGTGGTATGGCAAAAGCAGGTGTAGGAAACTACGAAGAAGCAATTAAAGATTATGATATAGCAATAAAATTAAATCCAAATAATTCTGAAATTTACTATTTTAAAGGTATTTCACTAATTTCTCTAGAAAATGATGAAGAAGCAATAAAAAATTTTGATGAAGTCATTAGACTAGAAAAAAATACAGCCAGATTAGCTCTAGGATATTATGTAAGAGCTAATAGTAAATATTTTCTAAAGCAATACGAAGAATCAATAAAAGATTATGATAAAGCCATTGAAATAGAAAGAAACAATGCAGATTTTTATTATAAAAAAGCAGAGGCAAAAAAAGAACTAAATTTATATGATGAAGTTTTTGAAAATTATAATATAGCAATTAGATTAAATCCAAACAATGCAGATTTTTATTACAAAAGAGGAATGATGAAAAATGATATTGGTTTATTATCGGAAGCTGTTGAAGACTTTAATAAAGCAATTGAATTAGAAAAAAAAGATTATTTATATTATTGGAGAGGTCTTGTAGAAAAAAATTTGAATTTATATGAAAATGCCATAAAAGATTTTGAAAATGCTATAAATTTGAACCCTGAAAAATGGCAATCATACAATCAATTAGGAATTATTTATAGTAAAATTAAAAATTATGAAAAAGCTATTGAATATTATAATAAGGCAATTACTTTAAACCCAAAATATTCCGTTCTATATAGTAATAGGGGTAACTTGAATGAATGTTTAAATTCATATGAAAAAGCAATTAAAGATTATGATCAAGCAATAAAATTAAATCCTAATGATATAGAGAATTATCGTGATAGAGTTTTATTAAGAAAAAAATTGGGACAACTTGAACAGGCAATTGAAGATTGCAATAAAGTGATTGAATTAGATTCTCTTTATAAGGATGAAATTGATGAAATTTATAATGAAATTATAGATTCATTTAAAGGTAGAATTGACAGAAAAAATAAACTAACAAAAATATATTATAAAATTGGAGATACTTATTTAAGATTAGAAGATATTGATAATGCGATTAAATACTATTTACAAGCAAATACACAAGAACCTAAAAATCAAATACCTTATATAAAAATCGGAGTTGCATACAAGCAAGATAACGATTTAGACAATGCTTTGAAAAATTTTAACAAAGCATTAGAACTTAATTCTGATTATGCTGAGGGTTATTATCAAAGAGGTTTGTGCTATGAAGAAATGGGAGTCTTTGACAATGCAGTAGAAGATTATACTAAAACAATTGAACTTGATAATAAAAATCTTGAGGCATATTGTCACAGGGGAAAAATTTATTTAAAGGATAAAAAATATAAAAAAGCACTTGCGGATTTTGAAAAATATCTTGAAATTGAAAAAGATCTTGAAATTAACCCTAAAAATGTGGAAATTGAATATAACAAAAAACTAATAGAAATTATATTGGGTAAATTAAATAAAAAAAATTCTCATAATAACGATAGGTTAACAGAAGTAATTGTTAAAGAAGAAGAATTAGAATATCACATTACTAAAATAAAGAATCGAACAATTTATTCTCCAAATGATAAGTTAAAGCAACTGCAAAAGAGAATTTTATTATGCTTACAAATATTATATCCATTAAAAATGAGTATCATTGAATGTGCAAATATTCATACGCATTCAAAATACTTGTTAAAAATGGATATTAAACATTTCTTTGACTCAATTCCCGCTTCAAGAATTGATAAAGTACTGGAAAAAGTTTCTCAAAGATATGAAAATTATTCATTTGACGAGTTAAAGATGGCTACAACAGTACATGAACAACTTCCAACAGGGGCTTGTACATCTCCTCATATTGCAAATGCTGCAATAAAAGATATTGATGAAGAAATTTTGAATTTTTGTCAAAAACACTCTGTTAAATATTCGCGTTATATGGATGATATGTTCTTTTCCGCAGATAATAAAAATGATTTAAAAATGGCAGAGAATTTTGTTCAAGATATTTTGTCTAAAAATGCAATGACTATTAATAAAGATAAGACAAAATATGTTTCCGATAACAAAAAACAAGTAATTTTAGGAATTTTGGTTAATAAAGAAACCTGTTGCTTGCCAAAAGAAACAAAAAGAAAAATAAGAGCCGTTTTGCATAATTACATGTGTGGCAAATCAGATAATGAATACCGCGTTTTTGGATATTTATCTTATGTATTTAATGTTGATAAAGCTTATTTCAAAATTTTGAATAAATACTATTTGACTTATAAAAATAATTATAATACGCCAAAAAATAAAATAAGACTTATAGGAAAAGTATTTGATCGTATTACAAGAAAATACATAAACAAAAAAGGAATGATATAATCATTCCCTTTTGTATATACTTATAGAAGTAATAAATGAAATGCATTAATTCTATAAGTATATTACTTTTTAGATTTTTCGTGATTTAAGCGAAACGCTTATCAAATCTACTTATATAATAATTATAACTCATACCTGTGTCAAGTTTTAATAATTTTTGTATTTTAATTTTTGACACTGCAGTATTGTAAGATAATTATATAAGCCAAAAGAATAATAAATGGAGTTATTTTAAACAAATGAAAAAAAATTACTTCAAAATAATTATGTCATATCTTATAATTGCCGGTAGCATTATTTCGGCAGAAGCTTTTGATATTAACACCTATACATCTCCGGAGTTTTACAGGCACTACGGCAAGCAGCAGATTAAATCTAAAGACAGCAAAGGGAATGCAATTTATATAACCCCGAGCTATAACTCTTTTAAAGACAGAAATAATATCTCAAGTGAAAAGTATGTGGCAATATATGACAAACACAGCCCTGCATACGGATATCGGTACGTACTATACACGCCAATAGGTCATTATGTTGGTCATCACAAAATAATGCAGCAAAGTCCAAACGGATATGGGTATTCACCTATTCCTGATGGCGGAGAAGACAGCAAAACTCCTTGCTTTAAATCAATACAAGAAGCAAAACATTATTATTATCCACAATGGTACTAAATTAAAAAAGGAGATAAAAATGAAACAATTATTTGCAGGTATGTTGATAGGTATAGGAATTGCATGTTCATCTTGTTGTGCAATAGATTATATTAAAACAACTCCAATGAAAGTGGTTTTTACTGACAGAAATTATGTTATGACTACAACTGTTACAACAGAAGAAGGGGTTTACAGAATTTTCACCATAGAAAAAACTGTCGGTGATGGAGCAGGTATAACGGCAGTAAAAATAAAATAGTTTACAAAATAAAAAATTGAAAAGAGGCAATAATGAAAGAATTTATCAAAACGTTAATTTGTAATATGATTCCTGCAATTTCTGCGGGAACATCTAACATCAACTATGGATACAATGTAAAGGGTGATATTGTTCCAAGATCTGTAAATGATCAAAATATTAATTATGGTTTAAATGTAACCGGAAATATTGTTCCAACCTCCGTAGGAGGGAAACAAATCAATTACGGCTTGAATGTGAAAGGTGACATTGTTCCAATATCAATTGGTTTGGAACGAATTAATTATGGTTTTAATGTGAAAGGTGACATTGTACCAACATCGATAGATGGCAAACGTATCAATTATGGCTTTAATGTAAATGGGGATATAGTTCCAAAATCTATAGATAATTAATATTTATCACCAATTTTAATATGTCCATTTTTGACATAGCTATGTTTTATAATAAAAATATAAATTAAATAAATACTCATAAAGAGTGTACGAGGGACAAGCCCGTTGACTACACAGCAACCGGGGTAAATGCATATTAATAAAAAAGTGCATTCCCAATAAAACCCTAAGGTGCTAATGCTTGGATGATGAGGACTTATAAAACGGCTCATCATCAACGATGAGCCGTTAACTTTGTCGCCTTTATGAGATGTAATACACAACAAAATAGGAGGCAAAACGATGATTAAATTCATTTCAAAGAGTGAGTTGGACTCTCAAAGATCCGACAACAAAGAAACACATTATGTTGGCACCATTTACCCGCAAATTTTTTCTAATGATGAAGAGGAAGAATTTAAAGTGGGGATGCAGATGGAAACAGGCATTATTTGGTTAGGAGGATATTGGCTTGACAGTAATCTTTTCCCAAAAGAGAAATGCCCGATATGCGGTAAAGAAGAATTTTTGATACCGTATAAAACTGTCGGTTCAGTACTTTCCGGTGCTCATACAATTAAGTTCTGGTGTTCAAACTGCCACGAACGATTCGTAACAAATGAACATATTGAGTATTTTAGATTAATTTACAGATATGTTCTTGAACACCGGTATGAATTTTGTGCGGAACAAAAATTAGACAACTGCACATTATCCCCAATAAAAGCAGAATTTATATAACAGCTTATCTATAATTTGGATTTTTGACACAGGTATAATTTAAAATAAAAATATAGTAGAAATAAAAAGAAAGGACCACATTATGGTTAAACATACTATTGAATGTCCTAAATGCCATGAGGTATTTCAGGTTGATGAAGCAGGGTACGCTGCCATCGTAAAACAAATTAGAGACAAAGAGTTCTCGAAAGAACTCAAAGAAAGAGAAACTCAATTTGAAAAAGAAAAAGAAAATGCTCTTCAGGTTGTTAAACTTGAAGCAGAAAAGATCTTTCAAGACAAATTGAGTGAAAAAGAAAAAGAAATTGCGGAATTGCTTTCTAAACTTGAAACGGAAAAATTATCTAAAACTTCTGCCATAAAAGAAACTGAAGTAGAAATGAACAAGGAAATTGCAGAGCTTAAAAATAAGTTAGACTCTTTTAATAAAGATAAGCAAATTGAAATAAATGAACTTATCAGTAAAAAGGATGCCGAACTTGTCGAAAAGAACAACGAAATTCTTAAACTTAAGGGACAAAAGGATTTGGATGAAAAAGAATTTCAGATTAAAGAACAGAATCTGAAAGAAAAATATGAAGTTCAACTTCAGTGTAAAGATGAAGAAATAGCCCGTTATAAAGAATTTAAAGCAAAATTATCCACAAAAATGCTTGGGGAAACACTTGAACAGCATTGTGAAATTTCTTTTGAACAAAATCGTGCAATGGCTTTTCAAAGTGCCTATTTTGAAAAAGATAATAATGCAAAATCCGGGAGCAAGGGTGACTATATCTTTAGAGATTACGATGAAGAGGGTACAGAGTATCTTTCAATAATGTTTGAAATGAAAAATGAAGCAGATACAACTTCTACCAAAAAGAAAAATGAAGATTTCTTTAAAGAACTTGATAAAGACCGCAGAGAAAAGAATTGTGAATATGCAGTACTTGTATCAATGTTGGAACCTGAAAATGACCTTTACAATAATGGAATTGTTGATGTGTCGCATAAATACGAAAAAATGTATGTTGTAAGACCTCAATTTTTTATCCCGATAATCACGCTTTTGAGAAATGCAACACGTCATTCATTGGGTTACAGAAAAGAACTCGCACTGATAAAGGCTCAGAATATTGATGTATCAAACTTTGAAGCCGCGATGAATGATTTTAAGGATAAATTTTCTCGGAATTACAGATTAGCAAGTGAAAAATTTCAAACTGCTATTGCAGAGATTGATAAAACTATAGACCATCTTCAAAAAACAAAAGAGGCATTATTATCTTCGGATAAAAATTTACGTCTTGCGAATGATAAAGCAGAAGACTTGAGTATCAAAAAATTGACAAAAAATAATCCTACAATGCAGGCAAAATTTGAAGAACTGCAAAATAAAAAGAAAAAATAAATTCAATAATATGGAAAAAGCCTCTGTCCCAGAGGCTTTTATTTTTGAACACTATTTAAACAGCATTTAAACACATTTTAAACAGTTTTTAAATTTCGACATCTTTTTCGTGCTCAATAAAGAATGCATTTAAGACATCTGCATCATTTCGCAGGTGTTTAACAACTGGCGCAAGATTATAAAATTCTTCAATCTCCGGCTGATTTGCTACAAAATAATCAATAACTACGGCAGTATTATAAATATTCTCCACCCACTTGCTTAGCTGCTTAAACTCTTTTGGAGTAATATTCAATCCGACTTTTTCCATACGACCTCCTTTAGCGTGTCGTATATATCACTCAAAATCTCAAAATCATCAAACAAACTTTACAAAGCTTAACAAAAGAGCATGTACCAAAACCCCTTCGGTGAAAGAATTTAGAGCGATTAACAATTAAATACAATTATGAGTATAGCACCTTACTACAAAAATAATCTTGACAAATAATGATTCAGCATGATATATTATGAGTATAATAACTTACGACTATAATTTTTTAGGAGTAAAAGAATGATCAATTACTTTAAAAATATATCTACCATTATAACGGGACATGTTTTTAGAAGCAAGATACCCTATAATATTGGCGGAAATATAAATTTACTGAATATGGATGCTATTTCTACTGCAGGTGTTGTGCGAATTTCAGAAGAAGATATAAAAAAAATACAGCTAGACGACATTAAGCCGGAAGAAATTATCATGCCGGGAGATATTTTATTTAAAGCAAAGGGGCTTAATAATACCGCGGTGCTAATTGAGAGCATTCCTCCAAAGACTACTGTTACAGCTTCGTGTCATATTATAAGAGTTACAGATAAAAATTTTTTATCGGAATATGTCTGCACTTGGCTAAATAGTGCAGCTGCAAAAAAACATTTTTCAAAAGGAGCAGGGCAAGCAACAGGGGTTACAATTGCAAATGTTAGCAAAGCAACGCTTGAGTCATTAGAAATTCCATTGATACCACTAAAAAATCAAAAGCTAATTTCTGAAATAGAAGAATGCTCAAAACAAGAAAAAGAATTAAGATTAAAAATTGCAGAAAAGAAAGATTTGTTAAATCGTGCAATTATTGAAAAAGAATTACAAAAATATTAGGAGATAAATTATGACAGTAATTAATCAAGATGAAATTAACAACATTGTATGGAAGGCATGTGACACTTTTAGAGGTGTTGTTGATCCTTCTGAATACAAAAATTATATTTTGGTATTCTTATTTATCAAATATATCAGTGATGTATGGAAAGATAAATATGAAGAACTAAAGAAAGAGTTTGGTAATGATACAGAAAGAATAAAAAGACGTCTTGAAAGAGAAAGATTTAGATTAGACGAAACCTGTACTTACGATTATTTGTTCCAACATAGAAACGATAATCAAATCGGGCAATTAATAAATCAAGCCTTAGAAAAAATTGAAGAAGATAACAAAGCTAAACTTGAAGGCGTATTCCGCAATATTGACTTTAATTCAGATATGCAATTAGGTGAAACTAAAGAAAGAAACGCTCGTTTGAAAAATCTAATTGAAGATTTCTCTGACCCGAGATTAGATTTACGACCTTCAAAAGTTGGTAAATCTGATATTATTGGTAATGTTTATGAATACTTGATTGCTAGATTTGCAGCAGGAGCTGGTAAAAAAGGCGGAGAATTTTATACCCCATCACAAGTATCTGTTCTTCTTTCAAAATTAGTTGAACCAAAAGAAGGCGATAGAATTTGTGATCCTACTTGCGGTTCTGGCTCGCTTCTTATTAAAGCTGCAAATGAAGTCGGTTCAGATAATTATTCTTTATACGGGCAGGAAAGCAACGGCAGTACTTGGGCTTTATGTAAAATGAATATGTTCTTGCACAGCAAAGATAATGCAAGAATTGAATGGGGAGACACTTTAAATAACCCTAAACTTATCGAAGGTGATACAACTATGAAATTTGATGTGGTTGTTGCAAATCCTCCATTCTCTTTGGATAAATGGGGGTCTGAAAATGCAAACTCTGATAGATTTCATCGTTTTTGGAGAGGCGTTCCTCCTAAAAATAGAGGCGATTACGCTTTTATTTCGCACATGATTGAAACAGCTGTTGCTGATGGTGGTAAAGTCGGAGTTGTAGTGCCACATGGTGTTCTTTTTAGAGAAGGTGCAGAAGGTAAAATTAGAAAAGAATTTATAGAAAAGGACAATTGTCTAGATGCGGTAATCGGACTCCCACAAAACTTATTCTATGGCACAGGTATTCCGGCTGCAATATTGGTATTCAAAAAGAACAGAAAAAATGAAGACATATTATTTATAGATGCTTCTCGAGAATATGAATCAGGTAAAAACCAAAATATATTGCGTGATTCAGATATTGAAAAAATTGTTCAAATATATAAAAAGCGTGAAACAATTGAAAAATACTCTTATCTTGCAACTTTGGACGAAATTAAAGAAAACGAATACAACCTGAATATTCCTCGATATGTTGATACTTTCGAAGAAGAAGCAGAAATTGATATTCAGGCGACTCAAAAAGAGATTGAAAACCTTGAGAAACAGTTGGCTGACGTTCAAACAAAAATGAAAGGATACTTAAAGGAGCTTGGGATAAATGGATAAAGACGACGAAAAAAAATTACCGGAAGAAAGAAAGAATAATCTCATTAATGCTGAAGATTCACTTGGCGAGTTCTTAATTTATACTACTCCTGATGGGGAAAAACAGATTCAAGTCAGATTAATTGATGAAACCGTTTGGCTTTCTCAAAAATTAATGGCAGAACTTTTTCAAAAAGATGTAAGAACTATTAACGAACATATACTTAACGTATTCGCCGAAAGCGAGCTGCCGCGCGACGAATCAGTTATCCGGAATTTCCGGATAACTGCAAGTGACGGTAAAAACTATGATACAAACTTTTACAGTTTGGATATGATTATCTCTGTTGGTTACAGAGTAAAATCATTAAGAGGTACTCAATTCAGACAATGGGCAACTCAAAGAATCAAAGAATATTTAATTAAAGGTTTTTCAATCAATACAGAATATTTGAAAAATCCTGAAGGGAAGGATTATTTTGAAGAACTATTAAAAGAAATTCGCGAAATTCGCGCAAGCGAAAAACGCTTTTATGCAAAGATTAAAGATATTTATGCAACAAGTGTTGATTATGATAAAACAGCAGACGTTACGCGAGAATTCTTTGCAATGGTTCAGAACAAAATGCTTTGGGCTATAACAGGACAAACCGCTGCAGAAATTATACATTCAAGAGCGAATGCTGAAGAAATCAACATGGGCTTAACAACTTGGAACGGTAAGAAATTGCTTGCTCCAGATGTCGTTATTGCTAAAAATTATCTCAAAAAAGATGAGATGGAAAAGCTTGACCGATTGACAGTTATGTATCTTGATTACGCAGAATTACAAGCGGAACGTAGGATTCCTATGACAATGGTTGATTGGGCAACAAAACTTGATGGGCTATTAAGTCTTAACGAGATGGAAATATTGACTCATAAGGGTAAAATTTCTAAAGAACTGGCAGAAAAGAAAGCTAAAGCGGAATATTATAAATATGATGAAAAACGCAGACAGCAAGAAATCATAGACTCTGATATTGAATTTGCAAAAGAAATTGAAGAAATAAAAAAAATAACAAAAAAGGATAAGGAGTAAAACAATGACACGAAAATCGGCACATACAACATTTAAAAATATTAAAACAATTATAACTTATGATTTATCACCTTGTGAGATTTCAAGTCAAGATATATGTGAGCAAGACAAAAGGTTTCACGACTTTATATCTTTTGAAGATGATGGAAGTTATGAACTACCGTATACAACATTAAGAACAAAATTAAATAGAAAAGATGCAATAGAAGCATTCAAAAATGCAGTAAAAAAAGCAAGTGATGGAAATGAAACTATAACAAGACTATTTGTTGTAGAAGTTGATGGCAAAAACGGTTTTATTGAAAATAATGAATAATATTTAAGGTGCGATTATGTCAATATTAAAATTTTTGCAACAGAATGCTGAATGGATGTGCGCGATAGCGATAGTAGGATTTACCGCTGTCCAATGTTGGCTTGCGTATCAGCAAAATATGCAAAATATCAGAATGAAACGGCTTGAACTGGCAAATGGATTAGACCGTGTTTGCACAATTTTTACTGGAGATAAAGAACATGCAAAACGAATTTCAGAATGGCTATTATCAAATGCAAGTAACTTTATATTTTTACTAAATAAAAAAGACAGGGCTAAATACATGAATTTGACAGCATTTTTATATAATTACTGTAATCATGATTTTCTTGGACCTGTTGAAGTAATTCAAGCAATGAAAGATTTTAATAAACTACTATATGAACTAGAGTTAGTTTTAGGAAATGCAAAATATGGACTTATTGATGAGCAGAAAGAAATAGACACAATAGAAAAGGCAAAAAAGGTTGCAAATGAAAAGTAGTATAATTGAAAAAACTGAAAATAAAAAAGGTTATAAGAAAACCAAACTCGGCTGGATTCCTGAAGATTGGGAAGTAGTCAAGTTAGGAAATATTGCTACCGAAATAAATGATAAGGTTGGGACAAAACAAAGAACTCCTATGAGTTTGTCAGCAGGAAAGGGTTTTGTCGCTCAAGCAAAAAAATTTGGAAAGGATATTGCTGGAAAACAATATGCTCAATATACTTGTTTACCTCCAAGAACATTTGCATATAACAAAGGGAACTCTTTGAAATATCCTCAAGGGTGTATTTATCAACAGCCATTTAATGAAGAAGTTGCAGTCCCAAATGTATTTATATGTTTTGCTTTGGATAAAAAGCGTTGTAATAACAATTTTTATGAACAATTATTTAAAAATAATGCTCAAGGCAAAGAACTTTTTAAATATATAAACAGTGGAGTTAGGAATGACGGCTTATTGAATTTAAATGATAACAATTTCTTTAAAATAAAATTAGTTTTACCACCACTAAATGAACAGGAAAAAATTGCGGAGATATTGTCGGCTTGGGATGACGGAATTGAAACTTTAGAAAAACTCATTGAACAAAAAGACGTTTTCCATAAAGCCCTTATGAAAAATTTGTTAATCGGTAAAATAAGACTTTCCGAATTCCGTAGTAAATTGACTCATTCAAAATTCAATAGCATATTTGAACGCATTACTCGTAAAAATGAAGAATTAAACAGTAATATTTTAACAATATCTGCACAAAATGGTTTAATTAGTCAAAAAGATTTTTATAATAAAAGAATTGCAAGTGTAGATACTTCAAAATATATATTATTAAAAAATGGCGAATTTGCATACAATAAGAGTTATTCAAATGGTTATCCGTTAGGTGCAATCAAAAGACTTGACCTGTATGAAAAAGGGGTTGTTTCAAGCTTATACATTTGCTTTAAACTAAATAATTCAGACAATTGTTCAGATTTTTGGAAATATTATTTTGAAGCAGGAATGTTGAATCGTGAAATAAAAATGATTGCACAAGAAGGGGCAAGAAATCACGGTTTATTAAATATGGCAACAGAAGATTTCTTTAATATGCTACTATACCATCCAAAAGATTCAAAAGAACAACAAAAAATTGCAGAAATATTAAATAAAAGTGATAAAGAAATACAATTATTAAATTCTAAGTTAGAGAAGTTGAAAGAACAGAAAAAAGGTTTGATGCAAAAACTTCTAACGGGTCAAATCAGGGTAAAAGTATAAAGGAGGTAAAAATGGCTGACAAACGAAAAACAAATTCTCACCATGTAACATTTAACAAAGAAACTAATCAATGGCAAGGTAAGAGGGCTGGTGCAGAAAGAGCTTCAGTTGTTGGTGATACAAAAAGTGAAGTGGTTAAGAAAACTCGTGAAATAAGCAAAAATCAAGGAACTGAATTAAAAATACATAATAAAGACGGAAAGATATCTCAATCAGATAGTCATGGAAATGATCCTTGTCCACCTAAAGATAAAAAGTAAGGAGTAATATATGGATATAAAAACAACATTAGATAATATTAAAGCAATAAAGGAGATTGCTGATAGTACTCAAAATATTGAATTAAAATCACTTATTGTTGATTTAAAAGAAGAAATTCTAAATTTAAGACAAGAAAATCTAGACTTGAAGCAACAACTTTCTCAAAAGGTTGAACATAATATGGTATTCGAAAATAAAGTATATTGGGATTTGAAAAAAGATGGAACAAAAGACGGGCCATTTTGTCCAGTTTGTTGGGATAGTGAAGGAAAAGCTGTTAGATTAGGACCATTGCAAGTAGCTGGTCCAAATTCAGTACATCAATGTTATGTATGTAAAAATACTATAGTTGTAAAAAACTTATTTTCCAAATAATTGAGGAATAACAATGCAAACACCATCATTTATAGAAGATCATATATCACAAATACCGGCGCTGCAGTTGCTGCAGAATTTAGGTTACACTTATTTAACTCCTGATGAAATTTTAAAAGAACGTCAGGATAAATTAAGTAATGTAATTCTGGAAGACATTTTAGAGCAGCAGCTTATGAAAATAAATGAGATAAACTTTAAAGGGAAAGTTTATCCGTTTTCTCCTGCAAGTATTCGAGGTGCAATTGATGCTATTAAAAATGTTCCTATGTTTGATGGTTTGGTTACAACTAATTCAAAAATCTATGATTTACTAACACTTGGCAAAAGTTTTGAAGAATCAATCGGAAACGACAGAAAAAGTTTCACTATAAACTATATCGATTGGAATAATATTGAAAACAATGTATTTCATGTTGCAGAAGAATTTGAAGTAAACAGAACTTCAAGCGATAAAAAATATCGTCCTGATATTGTTCTTTTCGTAAATGGTATTCCATTATGTATCATCGAATGCAAAAGACCTGATATAAAAGGACCTTTAGAAGAAGCAAAATCGCAGCATTTAAGAAATCAGCAGGAAGACGGAATACCACATTTATATAAGTATTCTCAAATATTGCTGGCATTAACATCCAATAAAGTTCAATATGCGACAACAGGAACGCCGAGAAAATTCTGGGCTACTTGGAAAGAACAAAAACTTAAAGAGTCTGACTTGCAAGAATTAGTCAATAAGCCGTTATCAGATGAACAAAAAGACAAGCTTTTTGCAGACAGATTTAAATATGTAAGGAAGTATTTTGATAACATAGAAGCCGAAGGACGACTTGTAACAGAGCAAGACAAGTTATTGTATTCTTTATGCCAGCCTCAAAGACTATTAGAATTTATGTACAAGTACATTGTGTATGATGCAGGGATTAAGAAAATTGCCCGTTATCAACAATATTTTGCTATTCAAGATACGTTAGAAAGAATAAAAATTATAAGAAACGAGCGCAGGCAGGGGGGTGTAATATGGCATACTCAAGGCAGCGGGAAATCGCTTACTATGGTTATGCTTGCAAAAGCAATATCACTTGAACCTGAAATTGTCAATCCAAAAGTTATTATTGTAACTGATAGAATTGATTTAGATAAACAAATTTCAGATACCTTCAAATCTTGTGGCAAAATTGTTAAGAAAGCTACAAGTGGCGAAGACTTGGGCAATATCATTATAGATAATAAAGAAACAATAATAACTACTGTTATCAACAAATTTCAAGCAGCTCTGCGCAAGAAAAAAGTTATTGATAATTCAAAGAACATATTTGTTCTGGTTGACGAAAGTCACCGCAGCCAATATGGAAGCGCCAATGCTCTTATGCAAAAAGTATTTCCTAATGCTTGTTATATTGGATTCACTGGAACTCCTTTAATGAAAAAAGAAAAAAGTACTGCGGTTAAATTTGGGGGAATTATAGGTACTCCATATACAATCAATCAAGCTGTAGAAGATGAAGCAGTATTACCTTTGTATTATGAAAGTAGACTCGCTGTTCAAAATGTTACACAAAACAGTATTGATAAATATTTTGATATTATATCAAGAGATTTAACAGACAAGCAAAAAGCAGATTTAAAGAAAAAATTTAGTACAAGAAGAATTTTAAATGAAGCTGAGCAAAAAATTGCAAACGTTGCACTTGATATAAGTCAACATTTTGAACATAAATATAAAGGAACAGGTTTTAAAGGGCAATTAACAGCTCCATCAAAAGCAATTGCTTTAAAATATAAAAAATATTTAGATGAACTTGGTATGGTAACATCTGAAGTCGTTATTTCTGCTCCTGATACAAGAGAAGGAAACGATGATATTTATGAAGAAACTTCAAGTGAAGTAAATCAATTCTGGAAGCGAATGATGGACAGATTTGGTAATGAATCAGAGTATAATGCTCAAATTATTAATCAATTCAAAAATGCTCCGGAACCGGAAATATTAATTGTAGTTGATAAATTATTAACAGGTTTTGATGCTCCTAAAAATTCAGTTCTATATATTGCTCGTTCACTAAAAGAACACGGGCTTTTGCAAGCTATTGCAAGAGTAAATCGTCTTGAAGAAGGTAAAGATTATGGTGAAATAATAGACTATTATGGTCTTTTAACAGAGTTAGATGAAGCTCTTTTGAAATATAGTAACATTGGCGATTTTGATGAAGAAGATATTCAAGATGCGCTTGTATCTGCACAAGAAGAGATTAAAAAATTACCGCAGTTACATTCTGATTTATGGGAAATATTTAACGGAATAAACAAATACGATATTGAAGCCTACGAGCAACACTTAAAATACGAAGATGACAGAGATAAGTTCTATGATAAATTAAGTCAATATTCAAAAGTATTACAACTTGCTTTGGGAAATTTCAAGTTTTTGGAAGAAACTCCGGAAAAGAAAATTGTTACATATAAAAATGACTTAAAATTCTTCTTAAATTTAAGAGTTTCATTAAAATCCAGATACGCGGAATCTATTGATAGAAAAGAATATGAGGCTAAAATTCAAAAACTTATAGATACTTATGTTACTTCTGATGAAATTATACAAGTAACAGAGCCCGTTGATATTTTTGACACAGAAAAATTTAAGGCGGAAGTTGAAAAGAAACAAAGTGCCCGTTCAAAAGCAGATACAATAGCTTATAGAATTTCTCGTACAATATCCGAAAAATGTGACGATGATCCGATTTTTTATAAAAAGTTATCTGAACTTCTAAAGGAAGCTATTGCCAAATATTCAAAACAAATAATGGACGAAGCAGAAAGACTTAAAAATGATAATGCTTATTTAAACAGAGTTACAGAAATATTAACAATGGCAAGGACTAGAACCGGTGATGATATTCCGATTTCTATTTTGAATAACGAAGTTGCGAAAGCCTTTTATGGTGTTGTTTTTGAAAAGATAAAAAAATACGACGCTTCGAAAGATTCTGCCGCAGAACTTGCACTAAAAATAGATAAAATTATTTTGGATAATCAATATGTTGATTGGGTAAAAAACACTGATTTACAAAATAAAATTATCAACGATATTGAAGATGTTTTATTTGAGTTTAAAGACACAAATAAGATTGATATTACTTTTGATGATATAGATTTTATTATAGAAGAATCGATGAAAATTGCGAAGAGAAGGTATGCAAAATGATTGCTACAACAGAAAAAATTGAATACGGAAAAGAAGTAATAGAGTTTGAATTATTACAAGAGGATAGAAAAACTTTATCTATAGAAGTTTTACCTACTACAAAGATTAAAGTTAAAGCTCCGGAAAATAAGAACAAACAAGATATTATAAAGAAAGTTCAAAATAAGGCGAAATGGATTACAAAACAAAAGCGTTACTTCGTTGATAATTACAAAAAGCCTGTTGAAAAGAAGTATGTTAGCGGAGAATGTTTCAGATATTTAGGAAAACAGTATCGATTAAAAGTAATTAAATCAGATATAGATTCTGTTAAATTAAAAAATGGATATCTTATAGTTGAATACAATTTAAAAACTCCGGCAAAATTAATAAATAAATGGTACAAAGATAAAGCACTATCTATGTATGAAAAAGCGTTAGATAAATGCTTTAAACAATTTATTGCCTATAAAATAAATAAACCATCTTTAAAAATTCGCAAATTAACAAAGCGATGGGGTAGTTATAACAAAAATAGTAATACAATAACTATGAATATTGAGACTATAAAAGCTAATAAAGACTGCATAGACTATGTTATTTACCACGAATTATGTCATTGTATGTATTTTGCACATAATAAAGAATTTTATACTTTGCTTGAATCAAAATGTAAAGACTGGAGTAAATTAAAAAATAAACTCGAAACATTAACTTTGTGAAACTCATCTCCATCTCACAGTTAATTTAATCTTGTTCTGTATGTTAAATTACACCAAAATTGAGTAATTTTTATGGTCTTGTGTAATATTTGTGCAATCTGTAAAACTAAGTAAACTTAAGTATTAAAAATAAATAGATACAATTACCACTTAAAATCTCCTCTAAACAGAGGATTAAAAAGACCGATTTAGCAGTTAAAATGAGAATGGGTAGATTATAAATAATTTTTTGGGAGGGTGGTATGAATAAACTTTTTTCTGATAATGAAGAAATATACTCTTACTTACCTGGAAATGATGAAATGTCTGAATCCATAACTCAAAATTGGACAGAACAAGCTATTGAGTGCTATCAAATTAATTGTGATTGCAAAAAATGTTCACTTGCTCATGGACATTATTCGTTTATTTGTCAAATGCCAAAAGTTATTGACACTTTACTCCAAACTATTGGAGAACCAGAAAAAGAATTAAAAACAGCTTAATAAAAATACTAGGGATATGTTCGAAAACTGTGTGTAATCACAACCTCGAACTAAATTTATAACCTAATCAAAATATTTTGATTAGGTTTTCGTTTTTTATTTCCCTCTCCAAGGAAAGAGGGGTAGGGGAGAGGGTTGTTTTGCTTGTTCAGATTAACCCCTCATCCTAACCTAGAGGAAGGAACACAACTTATTCATTAAAGATACTTTACTCAGTATGACGATAACTAAAAATTTCTAACAAAAAAAAAGACCTAAGAGAAAATCTTAAGTCTTTTTTGTTAAATCATTTTTTGAATACTTAATTTTATTTTTTCACATCATCTTTAATAACAATTAAATTATTCATAATTTTCATTGCACAAGTAGGAAGAACAACGTGTTCCAAACCATCAGCAATACCGATAATTTTGCCTGCACCTAAAACAACTTCTTCACCTTTGTACATAAATTTGTAATCTGTGTCACGGTCTGAACGAATAGTAATTTTTTCTGTCATTGGATTTACCCCTTACAATACTGGTTACAGTCAATTATTATAATTCATTTTTTTAGAAAAATCAAGGTTTTGTTATATTATTTACTTTTATTATGTAATGTTTTATAATTTTAGCAATAAGGAGATTTATTGGGGATTTTATGCCAAAAGTTAGTATTATAGTTCCAGTGTATAATGTTGAAAAATACCTAGAAAGAAGTTTAAACAGTTTAATAAATCAAACACTTAAAGATATTGAAATTATCTGTGTAAATGATGGTTCAAAAGATAATTCTCTAAAAATATTAGAAGAATATTCAAAAAAAGATAACCGTATAATAGTTATCAATCAAGAAAATGCAGGATTATCAGTAGCTAGAAATTCTGGTATGAAAATTGCTAAAGGTCAATATATTGGCTTTGTTGATTCAGATGATTGGGTTGATTTAGATTTTTACGAAAAACTTTATAACACAGCAATAGCAAATGATGCTGATATTGCTGTTGCTGATTTTATCAGAGAACATCCTAATAAAAAACCAAAAAGATTAAATCTTAAAGAAGAAAAAGTTTATGAAACACCTGAAGATAAATTGTTAGTATGCAAAGTTCATAGAGAAGGTTGCGTTTGGAATAAGATTTATCGCTCTGAGTTTTTAAAATCTATAAATTTAGAATTTGTGGCAGGAATGTTTTATGAAGATAGAGATTTTACAATAAGGTCACTATATTTTTCAAAGAAACTTGTTACCGTTCCAAACACATATTACAGATATTTTGTGAACCCAAAATCTATTTGCAAAAAAGGTATCAATAAAATTCAAAACGAACATTATATTTTAGTAAGGCAACAAGTTCTTCAATTTATAAAAGAACATCATATAAATGTTCCTGATGGATTATACAAAGCTGAAATTTTTAGATACAAATTATTTGGTAAAACAATATTCACAATTAAAGAAAGTATAAAAAGTAAATATATTTTCTTATTTGGCAAAATTTGTATTTTTAAATATTAAAGAGAGGTTTTTATGAATTTAGTAAATGTATGTTTATCTTGTGATGATAATTATTCAAAATACGCTGGTGTTGTAATTGCCTCTATTTTAGATAATTTATCAGAAAAAAGTTTTGCAAATTTTTATATTTTAGATGGAAATATTACAAAAGAAAATAAAGATAAACTTTTACAATTAAAACAAATAAAAGACTGCAATATAGAATTTGTACAAGTTGATAAAAGCAAATTTGAAGTTTATAAACAAATAAACACTCACAAATATCTTACTCTGCCTGCTTATTACAGATTAAAACTTTCGGAATTATTGCCTAATGTGGATAAAATAATTTATCTTGATTGCGACATTATTGTAAATTCAGATATTACAGAACTTTTTAATATTCAAATAGGAGACAATATTATTGGCGGAGTTTTGGATGCTAGAGTTAAACATAAAAAGAAATGGAAAAATACAAACTACATTAATTCTGGCATGATTGTTTTTAATTTAGCAAAAATTAGAGAAAACAAAATTGAAGATAAATTTGTTGAATATACAAAGCAAAATACTAAAACTATTGAAACAGGCGACCAAGACGTTATTAATTTTGTATTGAAGGATAAGATACAAATATTGCCAGACGATTGGAATGTACAAGTTAGTGGATTTGCAAGCAGAACAAGTTTCACTAATAAACCTAAACTTATTCACTATATTGGTTGTGATAAACCTTGGGTATTTGCATCAATTACGTTTTTCAAAGATTTATATTTCAAGAATCTTCAACTAACACCTTGGGCTTTAACAGAAGAAGAGAAACAAAAATGGATTATAGAAAATAAAAAAGCATCACGCAAAAAATTCTGGAAGAAAAGACCACTATGTTTTCTTCATCCAAAATATTTGTATGCTTTCTATTGTTCTTATATTAAAAAATAGAATTATAACTCAATCATTTTCAAGCAATTTGCTCTATCTACGGTGATTTGTTTTCCTAGTTCAAGATTTTTTATTGATACTTGATGTTTCAATATTTCCTCTTCACCCAATATAAATGCGTATTTTGCGACTTTTGAGGCTTTTTCTAATTGTTTTGTAAATTTCTTATTTGTCAAATCAAATTCAACATTTAAGCCCTGACTTCTTAATTCTTCTGCCAAAATAAACGCATCAACTGGGAAGTTAGAAACTACATATGCATCTAATTTTTTTGTTTCTTTTGATGGTAAAAGCGAAATCAATCTTTCCATACCCATTGCAAAACCTATTGCAGGAGTAGGATTTCCGCCCAATTGTCCTACTAATCCATCATATCTTCCACCACCAGCAACAGCATTTTGAGAACCTAAATTGTTTGATTTAATCTCAAAAACAGTTCTATTATAATAATCCAAACCTCTTACAAGAAGTTTGTTTTCTTTATATTTTACACCCATTCTATCAAGGTATAATTTCAATTCTGTATAATGATGAGAACAATCTTCACAAATAAAATCTGAATTTATAACCTCTTTAATTTCGGGTTTTTCAAAAATTTCTTTACAAGATTCTACTTTACAATCCAACAATCTTAATGGATTTTTTTCATATCTTTTTTGACAATCTTCGCAAAGTTCATTGAAATACGGTTTCAAAACCGCTTTCAATTTATTTTTAAATTCTTCTCTACATTTTGGACAACCAAGAGAATTAATCTCAACTTCCAAATCATTTAAACCTAAAGCTTTTAAATAATTAACAGCCATCAAAATAACTTCTGCATCAGCTGTTGGCTGTTCAATACCAAACATTTCAACACCAACTTGGTGAAACTGTCTTTGGCGACCAGCTTGAGGTCTTTCGTATCGGAACATTGGTCCGTGATACCACAATTTTACAGGAGCAGATAATCTTGACATACTATTTTCTATATAAGAACGAACCACACCTGCCGTATTTTCAGGTCTTAATGTTATTGAACGTTCACTCTTTTCAAAAGTGTACATCTCTTTATTAACAATATCTGTTGTATCTCCAACTCCACGTGAAAAAAGTTCAGTAACTTCAATTATTGGAGTTCTTATTTCTTTAAATCCATATTGAGAAAAAACTTCATTTGCTTTTTCTTCTAGAAAATGCCACATTTCCATATCTTGTGGCAATATATCTTTTGTTCCTTTTAATACTTTTAAAATCTCAGCCATAAAATAATTATATTCTTTCAATCCATATTGTCAAAGGGAGTAATAATGTTATAATAAAAACAAAAATAAGGAGGAGATTTTATGAAATTATTACACACAATGATTAGAGTAAAAAATATAGACGAAAGTTTGAAATTTTATACTGAACTTTTGAATATGAAGCTTGACCACAAAAAAAGATTGGAAGATTGCTGGTTATACTTTTTGAACGATGAAGAAGAATCAACTCAACTTGAATTAACCTACAATGACGAAACTCCAAAAGAAGGTTACAATTTGGGTAATGGTTTTGGACACTTGGCTTTTTCAGTAAAATCATTTGATGAATTCACTGAAAAAATGAACTCATTAGGATATAAATATTTATACGAACCATTTGATTTAAATGGAAAAGGTTCAAAAATCGCATTCGTAAAAGACCCAGACGGCTACGAAATTGAACTTATTGAAAAAGTTGTTTGGTAAAAATAAAAAAAAATAATTCAAATAAATTTAAAGTGGATAAGATAAAAACAACTTATCCACTTATTTTATAAACTTACTTTTTTGTCCCAAACCATTCTACTATTGGACGAATTTCACCAGATTCTAAATTATATTTATGAGCTAATTGGCTATTTAAAATTCTATCTATCCTTAAATTAACTCTAGGAATGTAATCTACGTGTAGTTCTTTATTTTCATCATCATAATTTTCAGAATAATTCAATCCATAATGAACACATTCTGGCAACATTGTTACCCCTTTTACGTCATCATAATAACAAACACCAAAAGTTCTGCAAACCAAACCTCTATACTGATAAACAGAACATTCTCCATTTATCAAAAATGGGCATTTATGTTCAAATCGTTTTTCGCCTTTGTATTCTTTTTTGTCCATCAATAAGTTTCGAATATTTTGTTGAACTAAAATTTTTCTATTTTCTGGCAATTGCAAATAACCTTGAGTTAGATATGCAAACTCTAACTGTGAAAAAGGATACTCACCTATTTCGCAGCAAAGTGAACATCCTTTGTGACATTTTACATATTTTTTTTGGTTTTCAAAAAGTTGAGAAATTATAGAATCAAAATCTTTCAAAAATTCTTCGTATTCTTTTAGCATTCCAAATTACTTACCTTTAATCATTGTGTAACGTCTTCCAACTTTAATTACATCATAATCCAATTTGCCTTCAATTTCATACATCTCTTTATTTCTAATAATTATAACGTAATCCTTCTTGGTTAAATCATTTTTTACACTATCAACAGTTAATCCTGTATTTGAATTATAATCAACTTTTTCATCATTGTAATATAGTAAAGAATACTTTCTATCCATATTAAAAGAAGATATTTTGTAATTATAATCTTTTGCGTATTTTGCAAACTCTACCAAATCTTGTTGACCAAATCTATAATCAACTTCAAAAAATTCTTCTGTTGCAAAAGCTGATATTACTGTCATAAATAAAACATAAAAAATGAAAACACCAACATATTTTTTATATTTTACAAATAATAATGACCCTAAACCAAATACAATTAGACAAATCAATGCAAACCATTTAATTTCAGCAATATCATCGTTCAATTGAGCTGGAAGATAATATTGTGTGAACATTGCAGCAAATCCTGCAACTAGACATATCCATCCCAAAATTTGAACTGATATATTTATTGGTTTTTCATGTTTTTTCTTATCAACATAATCTTGCCACATTAAACCTACAATTATCGCTAATGGATAATATATTGGTAAAATATAAGTTGCTAATTTTGTGGAAGAAGAAGAGAAGAAAAACATTATCCAAATTACTGTAACCCAACATAATGCTAATGCTTTATGAACGTTATCCATACTTGCAAAATCAAAATTTCTAACCTTTTCTACATAATGCAATTTTCCCCAGTTCTTAATTTTATCAACAAAAACTGCAATCATAGAAAATATCCATGGAATAAATCCCCATAAAACAACTAAGAAATAATAATAGAATGGTTGTTTTCTACCAATTTCATTATTTGCAGTATTCAAAAATCTATGTAAGTGATGTTTTATTATGTATTCATTATAAAATAATGGATCATACTTTTTGAACATTATTATATGCCAAGGTAAAACAATCAATAAAAATATAATAGCTCCTGGAATTATATATAGAGGTTTAAATATTTCTTTGAATTTTTTAGCCATAATTGAGGTGAAAAATACTGTGCCAAAAGGAATTGCAATACCTGGAATACCTTTTGCCATGACTGCTAAACCTGTAAAGAAATAAAAAGCCCACCAGTAAAATTTCTTATGATTTTCTTGGCAAAAATAAACTTGAAAATAACAAACTAAAGCTAATCCAACATAAAAAGTTAAAACAATATCTAATATTGCATATTTTGCCAACATAATGAATTCCAAAGATGTTGCTAAAATTAAAGAAGTGAATACCCCAAACCTTCTGCTAACTCTTTTTCTTGAAGTAAAATAAACTACAAAAGAAAAGATAAAACCTAATAAAGCAACAGGAAATCTTGCAGTCCATTCATTAACTTTTCCTCCCCACAAAGCAAAAGACAAACATTCTTGCCAAAAATACAATGGAGGTTTTTCAAAGAAATATTGACCATTAAGATATAAGGTCAAAAAATCTTTCGTATTAAACATATCTCTAGACATTGCAACATATCTTGTTTCATCAACATCCATCAATGAATAAGTACCAATGTTATGGAAAAAGATAAAATAAAACAAAATAGCTAAACCTAAAACAGTTAAAACTTCACTATGCTTATTATAAAAACTAACAATTTTATCCCAAATTAAAAATAATTTTTCTTTCAAAATAATATCCCTTCTTAGATAAATTCCCTATAAAAAATTATACTATAAAATTAAACTTTCTTCTAATATTTAAATTACCATTTTAGTATTTTATTAGTTATAACAATACAATATAAATATATTTTTATAATTAATAAGATTAATGTTCATGTTAGTAAGTAGTAAATATTTGTAGAAAACTCTTAAAACTTTCTCATAATCAAACTTTCACTCTCTAAAACTTTTGTAGAAAACTTTCAAAAGTTTTTAGATAAATTGTATAAAACTTTTTATTAATTTTAAAAGAATAAAAACATGTATAAAACTATTTATTTTCTACACTTTTTATACATAGTTTTGAACATGTGGTTAAAAGCAAAGTATAATGCAAGGAATGGACTATTTTACTAATATTTTTAGATTTTTGTTCTTTATTAATTTTTAAATAATTTTAATTATAAAATTTTATCAAATAATAGTGTCATTTTTTGTCATATGTGAAATTGAATAAAAATTTTTGATGTACTAATAATAATATTTTCAAGTTCTTGTCAAGTATTTAATTAACCCAAGTGGCTAGTCGTATTTTTACTTACGTAAAAGTACGGATGTTTACGTATTTTGAAAAATATGTTATATTAGTATTGTCAGTTAAGGCTCACACCCGAGAGAATAAAAACTCTTAAAAGTCTAAAAACTTTTTGATGGTAAAGCTGTTTGCTGGTAAAATCTGGGTTATTCGCACCATTCACTTTTCGGAATTTTGTTTTATAATATCTGATATGTTTAACATCAACACGGATGATATTTCTGAAAGTTACGATGAATTTAGGCAGAGAATAAAAGATAATAAATCTTTTGCTGTTACTGGGTTAACTTCTGTTTTGCGACTTTTTTTACTGTCTAAAATAAAAAATTATTCAAAGAAAAAAGTATTGTTTATAACTTCTTCTGAACAAAATGCTCTGCGTTATCAAAGTGATTTGAGTTCAATTTGTGATTTAAAATCTAGTGTAATGCCGTTTCAAAATATTTCGATGTATGAAACTGTTTCTCCAAATTTGTACGATTATTCAGAACAAATTAAAATATTGCAATCTAAACCAGATATCATATTGTGTCCTGTAAAAGCATTGTTAGAAAAATTTCCTAATGCTGATTTTTTCAAAAAAAATAGCTTTAAGATTAAAATAGGTGATACTCTTGATTTAAAAAAATTGTCACGGAAATTGGTTGATTTAGGATATAAAAAATCGACAATGGTTAGTGATATGTCTGAATTTAGTATTCGTGGTGATATTGCTGATATTTATACTTTGGGTGAAAATCCTGTGAGGATTGAGCTTTGGGGTGATGAAGTTGTTGATATTAGATATTTTAACAACGAAACTCAAAAATCTATTGAAAAAGCAAAAGAAGTAAAAATTTATCCAATATACAAATTTATTACAGCTGGTCAAGAATATTTAGTTAAAAACATCCAGCAAGATGGAATTTTAGATGATGATGAAATTCCAGAAGAAAATTATTTTGAAGGAATTGAAGTATATCAAAATTTCTTCAATAAAAATCTAGTTTCAATCTTAGATTATTTTGAAGATTATACAATCGTTTTTGATGAAACATCTGAAATCTATTCAAAATACGAGTTTTTGGATGAAAATTTTGACAAACAGTTAGAAGAAAATTTAAAACTTTCTGTAATAAAAAAAATAGAAGGAAAAAATCATTTTACGTATGATGAATTTTTAAGAAAAACAACTTATTTTCAAAAGATAGGTTTCAATAATTTCATTGATGGTAATATGGGCGATATTGTTGAATTTAATGCTCAACCGCTCAGAAATTTTGAAGCTGATTTTGATATGATAACTTCTTTTATCAAAGAACATTTAGGTTGGAAAATAATTATTGCAACAGATTATCCTGAAAGGGTAAAAGAAATATTATCAGAAAGAGATATTTTTTCTGTTGAATATGGCGAAAGTATTGTTTCTGGCGGATGTATATTAGAAGATTTTAAGACCGTAATAATAACAGATAGAGAACTTTTTAATAAACGTTCAAAAGAGGTTACTGCTACAAAAAAATCTTATTATAAGGAAAAACCAGAATATATTGAAAATATAAATGATATAAAAGTTGGTGAATATGTTGTTCATACAATTCATGGGCTTGGAATTTACAAAGGTCTTTCAAAACAAGAAATTGATGGTCAATTAAAAGATTATTTAACAATAGAATACGCAAATAAAGACAGATTACATATTCCAGCTGAACAAATAAATCTTTTGTGCAGATACAGAGGTTCTGGAACCGTTAAACCAAAACTTTCTAGAATGGGAGGAAAAGATTGGGAAAGCACAAAAGCAAAGGTTAAAAAAGCTGTTGAAGTCGTTGCTTATGATTTGTTAAGACTTTATGCAAGACGTAAAATGCAACAAGGAATTCAATTTTTGCCAGATACAAATTGGCAAGTAGAAATGGAAGAAGCTTTTGAATACGTAGAAACCCCAGACCAGTTAAAAGCTATTGATCAAGTTAAAAAAGATATGGAATCTTCTCAACCTATGGATAGATTGATTTGTGGTGATGTAGGTTTTGGGAAAACAGAAGTTGCAATGAGAGCAATTTTCAAAGCTGTAACTTCTGGAAAACAAGTTGCGGTTGTTGTTCCTACAACAATTTTAGCCCTTCAGCATTATCAAACTATTTCTGAAAGATTTAAACCTTTTGGAATTGGAGTTGAATTGTTATCACGTTTCAGAACTCAAAAAGAACAAAAAGAAACAATAAAAAATTTGGCAACTGGAAAATGTGATGTAGTTGTTGGTACGCATAGACTTTTGCAAGAAGGAATTGTTTTTAAAGATTTAGGACTTCTTGTCATTGACGAGGAACACAGATTTGGAGTTCGTCACAAAGAAAAATTAAAACAATTAAGAGAAAATATTGATATTCTTTCAATGTCAGCAACACCAATTCCTAGAACTCTTTATATGTCTTTATCTGGAATTAAGGATATGTCTGTAATTAATACCCCTCCTAAAAACAGACTTCCAATAAAAACGTATGTTGGAGAATGGAATGAAAATATGGTTAAAAATGCCATAAATCACGAAATAGATAGAGAAGGTCAAGTTTTTTATCTTTACAATAGAGTTGAAACTATTCAAGAATTTAAAAATCAACTCCAAAAAATAGTTCCAAACGCAAGAATTGCAATTGGGCATGGACAAATGGATGAAAAAGCACTTGAAGAAGTAATTGTAGATTTTGCAAATCATGAATATGATGTTTTGCTTGCAACAACAATTATTGAAAATGGTATTGATATTCCGAATGCAAATACTATGATAATCCACGATGCTGATAGATTTGGACTAGCTCAATTATATCAATTGAGAGGTCGTGTTGGCCGTTCTCAACGTCAAGCGTATTGTTATTGCTTCTATAAAAAAAGTAAAGAAATTACAAAAGATGCTGTTCATCGTTTGAAAGCAATAAAAGAATTTACAACTTTAGGTAGTGGATATCAAATTGCTCTGAGAGATGTAGAAATTCGTGGAGTTGGAAATATTTTGGGTACAAAACAACATGGACATATGATAAATGTTGGTTTTGATACTTATTGCGAACTTTTAGATGAAGCTGTACAAGAAATTCAAGGTGAAAAAGTTGAAAAAACTACTCCTGCAATTGTTGATATCAATGTAACTGCCTATATTCCAGATGAATGGGTTGGTTCATCTGAACAAAAAATGATTGAATATAAGCGTTTGGCAGATGTAAAAAGTTCCACAGAGCTAGATTATATTGTAGAAGAGTGGCAAGATAGGTTTGCAAAACCTCCAGAATGTGTAGAAAATCTAATAAAACTAATTAGATTAAGACTTTCTGCAACTGAAGTTAAAATTTCTGTTATTCGTGAAACTCAAGATAGTATAAGAATTTATACTCCTTATTCAAAAGCAGAATGGAATTTGGTATATAAAGTTTTACCATTAAATTTGGCAAAGAAAATCAAATTTACAGTAGCACCTAAATCTTGTCAAGAAGGTTGTTCTATCTTGATTTTAAACACTTCATATGTAAATTTTAATGAAGTATTTAACATTTTAACTGATTTGTTTTATTATATTCATAAAGTTAGTTACGAATACTAAAAAAAGGGAGAGTGTAAATGAAAGGTTCAAAAGTACTAGCAACATTAATGTTGTCGGCAATGTTATTTACAGGTTGTGGATTAAAAGATCAACAAGCGATTATAAAAGTTAATGATGGCGTTATTACCTTAAAAGAACACGATGATTTAATGTCAAAACAATTAGCACAATCACCATTTGCAAAAATGTCAGATGCTGATTTGACAGGTAACAAAGATGGTTTTGTTTATCTAATGACAGAACAAGGTGTTGTTAACCAATTAATTATCCAAAAACTATTAGACCAAGAAGCTGAAGCTAGAGGTATTAAAGTTTCTCAAAAAGATATAGACCAAGCAATCAAAGATGTAATGGATAAAATGGGTGGAAAAGACCAATTAATGAACACTTTAAGAAATAATGGTATTTCTACTGCTGAATTCAAAAAAGATATAAAAGTTCAAGTAAAAATGCAAAAATTAGCAACAGAAGCAGGAAATATCAAAGTTTCTGATGCTGATTGCAAAAATTTCTATAACAAAAATCAAGACAAATTTAGACATGCTGACCAAGTTAGAGCTTCTCATATCTTGATTTCAGCTAACCCATATCAAATTCAACAAGAAATTACAGCTAAATCAAAAACAAAAATGGATGAAAAAGAATTAAAAGCTGCAGTTGAAAAAGTAATGGCTGAAAAACAAGCAGAAGCAGAAAAATTAGCAAAAGAATTGCAAGCAGATAATTCAAAATTTGCTCAATATGCTAAAAAATATTCAGAAGATCCTCAATCAGCAAAACAAGGCGGAGATTTAGGTTTCTTTGCAAAAGATAGAATGGTTCCAGAATTCGCAGAAGCAGCTTTCAAAGCTAAACCAAACACAGTTACTGGACCAGTAAAATCACAATTTGGTTATCATATCATTTTTGTTACAGATAGAAGAGGTGCTGGTGTAGTTCCTTATGAAAAAGCAAAATCAGATATTAAAGATTATTTAGTTCAAGAAAAACAAATAAAAGCTTTAGATGAATTGACAACAGCAGCAAAGAAAAAAGCAAAAATCGAATTTGTTGACCAAAGATATAATCCAGATGAAATCGCTAAAAAACTTCATAAACAAGTAAATGATATGTCTGGAGGAGCAGCAGACGTATTGCAACAACAAGCAAAAGAAAAGAAGTCAAAATAATAAAAAAATAATAAATCTAACGACCGACTTTTTGGCAAACCCAGAAAGTCGGTTTTGTTTTGTGTTATCCCTCTTTCTAGGGATAAAATGTGTGAATTATTTTTTATACCTTTTGGGAGAAGTAACAATCTTTTCCCTCTTCCCTTGTAGAGGGAATAATTATATAAATTTTTTTTAATATGTTATTCTGAAAAATTTTCATTTAATTTCTTGTCCTCCCCATATGTTGTGGGAGGACCGAAATCTTTGATTTCGAGGAGGGGTAATTATTTGTCTTTAAAGTTTTTGATTGAGATACTTCGCTTTGCTCAGTATGACGAAATTTGAGAGAAAGGCATCAAAACGCATACGTCATTCTGAGGGATATACAAAAGAAATTTGAATATAGCTATACAAATTTACCCAAAGAATCTCAAATTATACTTGCTCAGATTAACCCCTCACCTCAATCCTCTCCCCAAGGAGAGGAAGAAAAAATATTAATCAGCCACATACAGCACATTCAACTCAACTTCGTTTTGTCGGTTCAGCTAGTGTCCACAAGGAGAGGGGAATAAGTATTTTGTTTTGCTCATTATTACATATATAAATAATTCTCTCTCTGAGGAAAAATAATAAAAACTTCTTCTTTACATTATTTAATTTATTTACAACAAACCTTATAGATTGTATTATTATATATGTTGAAGTATATGATGAAGATTTCTTTCGGAGGCTAAATTGGTAGAAAGATTTTATATAAAAGGTGGTACCCCACTCAAAGGTGAAGTTTCAATCGGTGGTGCAAAAAATTCGGTTCTTAAATTGATGGCCGCAGCATTACTTGCAAAAGGTGAATCGAAGATTTATAATGTTCCAGATTTGACTGATGTTAATATTATGTTGAGTGTTATTGAGCAATTAGGTGCTAAAACTCATTATGACAAAGTTGAAAAATCTGTAACTATTGATGCTACTGATTTGACAAGTGTTACCGCTACTTATGAATTGGTTAGTAAAATGAGAGCATCTTTTATTGTTTTAGGTGCTTTGGTTTCTAGATGTAAAGAAGCAAAAGTTGCATTACCTGGTGGTTGTGCAATTGGTGAAAGAAGAGTTGATTTCCACATCAGAGGGCTTGAAGCTCTTGGTGCTAAAATTAAAATCGAAAATGGTTATGTTCATGCAAAAGCTCCTAAGCTCGTTGGTGCTGAAGTTTGTTTGGATTTACCTTCTGTTGGTGCTACTGAAAATATTATGTTGGCATCTGTTTTGGCTGAAGGTTCTTCAAGAATTCAAAATGCTGCTCAAGAACCAGAAATTGTCGATTTGGCTAACTTCTTAAATACTATGGGTGCTGATATCCAAGGTGCTGGTACTTCTGAAATTGTTATCAATGGTGTTAAACAATCTGATTTACATCCAATTGAATATACAACAATTCCTGACCGTATCGAAGCTGGTACTTTTATGACTGCAATTATTGCAACTAAAGGTAAAGGGGTTATTAGAAATATTTACCCAGCTCATTTGACATTCTTTACTGATAAGTTATTGAAAATGGGTGCTAATATTAAATTGTTAGACCCTACATCTATGGAAGTAAGTTGCAAAAATAGATTAAATTCAATTAATTTCGTAACTCAACCTTACCCAGGATTTCCAACTGATTTGCAATCTATGGCTATGACACTTTTAACAACTGCTAACGGTGTTGGTATTATTACTGAAAGTTTGTATGAAAATAGATTTATGCAAGTTCCTGATTTGAATAGAATGGGTGCAGATATTCACCAAGATAGAAACCACGCTATTATTAAAGGTGTAAAAAAACTTACTGGTGCAACTTTAACAGCAAGTGATTTGAGAGCTGGTGCATCATTAGTTGTTGCTGCATTGATGGCTGATGGTAATTCTATCGTTGAAAAACTACATCATATAGATAGAGGATACGAAAATTTTGAAACTAAGATAAGATTGTTAGGAGGGAAGATTGAACGTAGAGATGAAGATTCCCAAGTAAACCTAACGGAGGGTACACATAATGAGTCCTACTTATAAGAGATGGTACGACCATGACCCATTATTATTAGAAGTAATTGAGCTTTTGAGAAATTATCAAACCGAATTGAGAGCTCAAGCAGAAATATTTTTGCAAAAAATTGAAGAAAAAGTTTCAAAAGAAACAATTGATAAATTTTACGCAATGGTTAAACCCGTAAATGCGAATAATCGTTGGTACGATAAAGATCCAGTAATTTCAAAAACAGTTGAAATTTTGAGAATTGTACCTCCAGAAGCTCAACGTATTTGTGCTCAAAACTTTATTAAAACTCTGAAAGATATGGGCATTGAATATGAAAGTAAAAATGTAAAATTGTAGTGGTAGAAGGAAAAATAGTGTAGTAGGAAAAAAGAACTCTTAATTTAAGAGTTCTTTTTATTTTCTTATAAATAATTTTATTGTTATACGTGAGCTGTTAATGATGGAGCAATTGAAATGAATTGTCTAACTAAATCAGCATCCCATTGAGTTCCTGCTCCTTCTTTAAGAATTGCACAAGCTTTTTCAATCGGCATACCTTTTCTATATGGTCTGTCACTAACCAATGCGTGATAAGCATCTGCTACTGAAACGATTCTTGCAGCAAGTGGAATTTCATTACCTTTCAAATGTTCTGGATAACCTTTGCCATCAAGTCTTTCGTGGTGATATTTAACGATTGGAATTAAATCTCTTAGTGCTTCGTTTGGTTCAAGTACTTTTTCAGCACCGATTACTGGGTGTTGTTTCATTATTTCCCATTCTTCATCTGTTAATTTTCCAGGTTTTTTCAATACACTTTCTGGAATACCAATTTTTCCTACATCGTGAAGCATTGCACCAATTTTAATTCTTTCAACTTCACTTTCTGGTAGATTGATTGCTCTTGCCAATGCTTCAGAGTATCTTGATACAGATGTTGAGTGACCTTTTGTGTAAGGGTCTTTAGCATCAATTGCACCAGCTAGAGATGTTACCATTTCCATTAAGTGGTTATGGTTTATAATTTCTTCGTTATTAAATTTGTGAACAAGTTCTTCTTCAAAATTGATACCAATTTGTGAGTGACGTTTTGCAAGAACTTCTGCAAATGAATTTAGTGCAACATCATCCCAGAAATTGAAATCTGAAGAACTTACAATTGCTGACATTCCTTCTTTATAACCTTTAGCTTGAGAAATAAACATCGCTTGTTCTGCTAAGATTAAAAGTTTTTCTTGGTCAGATGAACAATCTGGGTATGTAGAAATACCAACTGAAACTTTTACAGGTCCAACATCATCTACAAAACAACAAGATAAACAGTAGGTAATATATTCTGCAAGATATTTAGCATCACGTGTGTCTGTATCAGGCATTATTACAGCGATTTCGTCACCGCCATATCTTCCCGCATAATCGGTGTTTCTGATGTTTTGTTTAACTTTTTCTGCTAAAAGTTTGATAACCTCATCACCTTTTGCGTGACCAAGTTCTCTATTTATTTTAGAAATATTGTTAACGTCAAACATAACAACAGACAAGTGGTTATTGTTATCTTTCGCTTTGGCAAGTTCTTTTGCTAACATTTCTTGGAAACCTCTGTGGTTGTATAAAGAGGTTAGTGTGTCTGTATTAGCATATTTGCTTGTTTGTTCAAGTAGTTGAATATTATGAACAAACATACCCATATAATTTGAAATAAATGAAACAAGATTAGTGTTAATATTTGCGATGTTTTGACCAACAAGCATAACACCAATACACTTGTGTACTGACATCATAGGAAATATTACTGAAGATGATTTAGCTAAGTATGGGTTGTTTAAATAATTTATATTATCGATATCCACGATTGTTTTATGACAAAAACTGTTTATTATAGGATTATTTTCATCTGATAAAAATATTTTAGAAGAATAAGTATTTCCAGTGTTGTTATATAATTTTAGGTTGATACATTTTGATTTTTCGTGTAAGAGTCCAAAACCTACAAAATTCCATTTTAATTTATTTACAAAAATGTTATTTAATTGTGTAAATAAACCAGCAATACTAGTGTTATTTTGAAAAGCATCTGAAATATTTCTCATAATTTCAAAATAATTAATGTTGCTTTGTATAGGGTTAGTTAAAGCCTTATACTCTGAATTATAAGATTTTACTTTAGTTTTTGTAGTATTAAAATTGTTAATTGTTTCGACAATACTTTCAAGGCTATTTTGTTCAGAAACAGAAATAGGTTTGATTAGTTTATCAAGTTTTTTCTTAGTAGAAGTTAATTCTTTTTTCTCTTCTTTTTGAGGTTCAGTAATATTTGCATTTTTTGCAATAGAAATCATCGGAGCATTTTCAATAGGGCTCTTAACTCTTTTTATAGGGTTCGAGCTTAATGATTTTTTGTCCGATTTCGTCGGCTTATTTAATTTTTCATCTTCTACTTTTTTCAAAACGCAACTACCTACAATTTTATACTATAAGTTTCTTGAAACTAATTTTTTGACTAATAATTAGTTAATTTTTACATTACTAAACAATTCTAACCTATCAGCCACTAAAATCAATACTTCAAATAGAGGGAATATCCCCCAAACTACTAACCTTTCAAATCAATTAAATCTTACTACACTTATAGTATAAAATATTTTAAGTGTTTTTTCTACCCTTCCTTCATATAATGTTAAAAAGTGTAAAAGAGAACGGGTTTTATTTCCTTAATATCTTGTAATTATTATTCCCTTTTAGGTCTATTTATTCTATAATTCTAGGTATATAATACATTTAAGGAGTGTTAGGGAATGAAATTTGTAATAAGCAAAGAAGATTTGTATAATGGTATCAAAATTGTTGAAAGAGCTACTTCTCAAAAAGCTGTTCAACCTGTTTTGTATAATATTTTGATTGAAACTTTAGAAAATAATAAATTACGTTTAACAGCAACTGATTTAGTTTTTACTGTTATCACTACGGTTGATGCTCAAATTGTTGAAGCTGGTAAAATTACTTTACCTGCTAAAAAATTAAATGAAATTGTTTCTAAGTTAAGCAATGATTTAATTACAATCGAAACAGAAGATGGTGGTACAAACGTAAATATTTCTTGCCAAAAATCAAAATTTGATATTATTGGAATTTCTGCCTCTGAATTTCCTCCAGAAGTTTCTAATTATGAAATAGATGATACAAAATGTTTTGATGTAGAATTAAAACCATTTTTGAAAGGTATTAGACAAGCTGGATTTGCTGCTGCTGGTTACGAAGTAAGTAATCTTTTATCTGGTATCGTTTGTGATTTTTCTGATGGAGTTTTAGAAATTGCTTCAACTGATGGTAACAGACTTGCACGTGTTAGAGAAAAATTGACTAGCAGTTTCACAGAAGAAACTCAGTTGATTATTCCATCAAGAACATTGAATGAATTTTTAAAAATGTCATCATTTATTGATGAAGATACAATTAAAATTTGCAAAGACAAATCTACAATCATTTTCAAAACTGAAAAAATATTAACAATTTCAAGATTATTAGATGGTCAATTCCCTAAGTATAATCAGTTAATTCCTTCTGAAAGTCCAAAACAAGCAATCGTAAATGTTTCTCAATTGATTGCGGCTTTAGAAAGAGTTTCAGTTATGGTTAATGATAAAACAAGTATTGTTAAGATGTTGTTCGCTGATAATGAATTAACTTTGTCTGCTGATACCCCAGATTCTGGTAAATCAGAAGATAAAATTGATATTCAATATACAGCAGAAGAATTATTGATTGCATTCAATTATAAATTTGTTTTAGATGCTTTGAGAATTATTGAAAGTGATGAAGTAATTATAGGTTTGAATGCAAGTTTATCTGCAACAGTTTTGAAACCAAACAGTGATGAAGATTTCATTTGTTTGATTATGCCTGTTCAAATTAGATAATTGGTTAAATAAAAGTTTTAAATATAGAAGGAAGGTATTTTATATGGTAACAGAAGAAAAGGCAAATATTGATTGGGCAAATGTTGGTTTTGGTTATCACAAAACTGATAAAAGATATGTTTCAAATTACAAAGATGGAAAATGGGACGAAGGCGTGCTTACTGAAGATTCAAATATTGTTTTGAATGAAAGTGCTGGAGTTTTACAATATGCTCAAACTTGTTTTGAAGGTATGAAGGCTTATACAACAGTTGATGGTAAAGTTGTTGTTTTTAGACCAGATATGAATGCAAAAAGAATGTCTGATACAGCAAAAAGACTTGAAATGCCTGTATTTCCTGAAGATAGATTTGTTGAAGCAGTTGAACAAGTTGTAAAAGCAAATTTGAAATTTGTTCCTCCATATGGAACTGGTGCAACTCTTTATTTAAGACCTTTTATGTTTGGTTCTGCACCTGTTATGGGTGTTAAACCATCTGAAGAATATCAATTCAGAATTTTTGCTTCTCCTGTTGGACCATATTTTAAAGGTGGAGCTAAACCAATTACTTTGACTGTTAGTGATTTTGATAGAGCTGCTCCTCACGGTACAGGTCACGTTAAAGCTGGTTTGAATTACGCAATGAGCTTGCACGCAATTGTTACTGCTCATGCTAACGGTTATGATGAAAACTTATACCCAGATGCTTTAACAAGAACAAAAGTAGAAGAAACAGGTGGAGCTAACTTCTTCTTCGTAACTAAAGATAATAAAGTTGTAACTCCAAAATCTGATAGTATTTTGCCATCAATCACAAGAAGATCATTGATGTATGTGGCAAAAGAATACTTAGGTTTAGAAACAGAAGAAAGAGAAGTTTATTTGTCAGAATTAAAAGATTTTGCAGAATGTGGTTTGTGTGGTACAGCCGCAGTTATTTCTCCAGTTGGCAAAATTGTTGACCATGGCACGGAAATTTGTTTCCCATCTGGAATGGAAAAAATGGGTCCAATTTCTCAAAAATTGTATGAAACTCTTACAGGTATTCAATATGGAAGGATTGAAGCTCCTGAAGGTTGGATAAGAGTTATCGCATAAGAAATATTGCAGATTTATAAAAATATTAACACCGTGTTTTTTCAAAATGCGGTGTTTTATTATGTTTTGACATGGAATATTAAATTTTGTTACAAAACTAATCAATTTTCTAAAGTTTTCACAAAATCATTCCGATAGTGAATATGTAATTAGAAAACAAACTTTAAGGAGTGTAGAAACGATGTCTGAGAAAAAGATTATGGATGTAGAAGATTTAATGTTAGATTATGCAGAAATGACCAGTTTTGATTTTGGTTCATTATCTCAAGAAGAAATGAATACATTAAACAAGATTTCAAACAGTGAATATTCAAAGAAGCCTTATGCTTTCAAGTATGGTAATTTCAAGTTAACAGACTTCTTTCATTCATTGTTAACCGACGAGAACAGATAATAGCGTAGCTGAAGATTTTGGAGATATGTGATAACTATGGACGAAAAGAAAATGTTTGAAGCAGGATGTTTTTTACCTTCATGGACTGAAGAAACCGAGCTGGAGGTGATGCCGATTTCCCAAGTTTATGTAAGACGGAACAAAGATTTGCAAACTCTGGTTGGAGAGTTAGACCAGATTAAAGAACATATTCAAGATATCCAACAAAGACAATGGAATTTAGCAAAACTTTTGCACTTCCATAATAACGATTTCGTGAAAGAATAGAACGACTACCAGACATTCTTAGACAAATTTTGCCCAAAACAACTGCAACTGTTTTGGGCATTTCGTTTATGTTGAAGTTTATGGGTGGATAAGTTGATTATGTTTATTTGTTTCCCTCCCCAAGGGCGTACAAAGCGAACCGCTGAGCTAGGGCGAAGCGTGTGAGTCTGTATGCGGGCGAAGGCTGAGCTGAGGAATTAAGGGAGAGGGGGTTGGTTGAGTAATAATGAAAAAAACTCTCTCGAAATTGTAACTTTTCGCCAATGGCTCAAAGACAATTTCTCTCTCTCCCTTGGAGAGAGTTGTGCACAGTAGTCATTTCGAACTCGTTTCGGAATCTCTAGCTGTCCGCCCCAGTTAGAGATACTTCACTTTGCTCATTGTGACATTATATTCAAAAAAGAAAACCAGTTTATGAATTAATTGAAAATAAAAACTTACACTCTACCATATATATCTTCGTAGCGAATAATGTCATCTTCTGACAAAATATCACCCTTTTGTATTTCGATAATTTCTAAATCTTCTTCGTATGGATTTTGTAATGAGTGAATAGCTTTTACTGCAATATCAATACTGTGTCCAGGAGAAAGTATTCTATCTTTGCCTTCTAATACAACTTTTGCCATGCCAGAAAGTACTACCCAATGTTCACTTCTGTAATTATGAGATTGAACAGATAATTTTTGTCCTGGGTTTACGTGAATAATTTTTGTTTGGAAACCTTTACCTTCTGCAATTACTGTATAAAAACCCCATGGGCGATATACTGTTTTATGAACTTTTTGTGTTCCATCGTGTTGTTGTTTTAGTGTTTCATAAACTTGTTTAACTTCTTCTGTTTTATCTTTTTTACAAGCCAAAATTGCATCTTCTGTCTCAACAATAACAGTATCTTCAAGTCCAATAGTTGCAACAAGTTTTGATGATGAATAAACTAATGAATTTTTTGAATCTTTATCTAATACGTGTCCAACAAAAACATTGTTATTTTCATCTTTTGGGCTAATTTCGTAAATAGATTTCCAAGAGCCTAAATCTTTCCAATCTGATTGTAATTCTACCATTACAATATTTGAGCTTTTTTCCATAACAGCATAATCGATTGAAATATTTGGCATTTTATCAAATTCTGTGAACGAGATAGATTTTTCTGAAAAATCTATCTTTTGAATAACTGTATCAATTTCTGGACAATATTTTTTGATTTCTTCAATTATAGTAGAAGCTTTGAACATAAAAATTCCACTATTCCAGAAATAATTACCGTCTTGAATATATTTTTCTGCTGTTTGTTTGTCTGGTTTTTCTACAAAATTTACAACTTTTTCTTCTTTTGTACAAATATAACCAAATCCTGTTTCTGGGTAGTTTGGTTTAACGCCAAAAGTAACAATATGACCTTCTTTTGCAAAATGCTCAGCACTTTGCATAGTTTGAATAAATTTTTCGCTATCGTTTATTTGTAAATCAGATGGAACAACGAGGATTACGTCATCATCTTCAAAATTTTCAACGATATATTTAACGCTTAAAGCAATAGCAGGAGCAGTATTTTTTGAAATAGGTTCCGCGAGAATAACTGTTTCTTCGCTCAATTTAGAAAGTTGCATTTTGATATTTGAATGGTGTTTTGAATTAGTAACACTAATAATTTTTTTTGCTGGGATAAATTTATTTAAGCGTTCAAAAGTCGTTTGTAAAAGGCTTTTGTCGGTATTTAGTGTTAAAAGTTGTTTTGGGTATAACTCTCTAGACAGAGGCCATAATCTGCTACCTAATCCGCCAGCTAATATTACTCCAAACATTCAAAGCTCCTTATTTAATGTATCTTTCACCAAGCATTATACTATATCAAGTACATAAAACAAGTTATTCACAAAAAAGGTGCTAAATTATTTAGCACCTAAGTCGTTTATTATTTAATTTTTTTTCAATTATGCTTTATAATCTGAGAACAAATCTTCAAGATTTAATACATTGTTTTGTGCATCTTTATCTAATGCTTTAAGATGTTCTCTTGCTTTTTGAGTTCTATATGTTTCACGTTCAGAACATCCAATAGAACCTTGAGTAACTGCAAATTCTGGATAATCTGGATAGTATTCAGTTAGCATTGGACATTGTTCTCTTTTTGCTGCAGCTGTTTTATCGTAAATTTTAATTTTTCCTATTGAATTATCTGTGTTACAAGAGAATCTTCTTAGTGATGATGCTCCATCGTTATAATAAAGATTATCATCAATAGTATCTACAACTCCATAACCATGGTTTTCTTTTTTCATTTGTCTAATTTGTGTATAATTGCCTTTTTTAGCCAAGATATATGGTTGGTCTTTGCCAACTTGTTTCATATAAATCATGTCAGCTTTTCCGCCATAAATCCATTCTTTATGTAGAATACCTAAATCTTCTGTTTTTGCTAAAACTTTTCCTGTATCTGGGTCTGTGAAAGTTCTTTGAACTGTGCCATTTGCAAGTGTTGTTTCTTTGACTGTTAAAGTATTAATATCTTTATTGAACGCTTTTCCAATATTAATTCTTGGTTGTTTTGCTCTTAATTCAGCAGCAGCTTTTTCAGCGGCTTCTTTTGCGGCAATAGCTTCCTGTTCAGCTTTTTTGGCTGCATCAATTGCGGCTTGTTCTTTCGCTTTTACGGCTTTTGCATAATTTGTTTCTTTAGCGGTAAAATTGCCATAATTGTCGCTATATCTAGGAGTATCTAATTTACCAGAATAACATGAGCCATATTGTTTTTTTAGTGAATGTTGAATATTTTTTGTTTCACGAGGGTCTTTTAACATACTCTCAACTGAATGTTCTAAAGGATATTCACCATAAACTCTATCTTGAGTAGCTTCAACGTATGTATGGTATTCATTACCAGAGTTTCTGTGGTATTTCAATCCTTTATGTTGTAAAACACCTTGTGGATTGTATTCTTTTGTTAGGGTTGATTTTTCACCATAGCACCAATATTTAGTAGTGTCTTTATCTACGGTAATTCTATCTCCGCCAAAAACACTAGCACCTTTTTCTCTGGTTACAGTTGTTGTTCTCCAAAGAGTATTATCTCCACCGCCATTAATTGTCAATCTTCTTGAACCATTTCCAAGATAATCAATTCTTGCTGTTGCTTCTTGACCATTACGTGTAATAGTTCTTTCAAGACCAATAATTCTCCATGTGTTTGGATCTCTTAATGTTTTTGTCATCCGAACTGGTTTTGCAATTTCTGGAATTACTTCTGCTACTTTTCCTGAACTCTTGCCAAAAAATTGCCCAACACTGCTAAAAATGCGTGATACGTTCATAAAATTTTCCCCTTTATTTTCTTTGTTCTTTTTTATTTCCCCTAGAATAAAAATCCTATATTGTATATAAGTTTTAAATACTTTAAAAATTGCTTAAAATTTTATTTATTGTTAAAACATGTTAAGGAGGTGTTTTATAGGTGTTGGGATGAGTAAAACAAATTCGTTTAGTATGACGAAATTGTAAGATGTTGTACATAGTTCCCTCTCCGAGGACTCTGCCGAGCAAAACAATCCAGTGAATTGTTTTGTGAGAGGTTAAGGGTTAGGGAGAGGGGTTGATTGGTTAAATAAAAGATGAACCCTCTCTCAAAATTGTACCTTTTCGCCAAAGGCTCAAAGACAATTTTTCTCTCTCCCTCGGAGAGAGCTATGCAAGTTTACCTCTCATAATGACATTAAAAACATAAAGAACTCAGTGCCTTAGTGCCAATATATCTTAATGCCTTTCGTAACGAACTGATTCCCTCTTTAACAGACTTATCGACTTATCCACTTATAGACTTTATCTAAAAATATTAGTTTACAAAAAAATCCTACAAACGTTTTATTATTATTTCTAATTAGTTTGTTATAATAATTCTATGTTTGATTTATCATCACCAACTGTATATATTCCTACAATATTTGTTGCATTGGTTGCAATTTTTGCTTCCATCTTCTACAAAGATGCAAAAAAAATTGTCAAAAAAAATACTAAAGATTTACCTTATTATACGGAAATTTCTCTTTCTATGGGCTATATAGATAGAAATATTTTGGAAAATGGTAGGTTTAAGTATAGAAATAATGTTAATCCTGAAATTGAGTATGACAATGACCAATACAATTCCCTTCGTCATGCTGGTGTTTTGTATTCTATGTATTTATATGAAATTTTGGGGCTTGAAAATAAATACCACGATGCAAGATTAAAGGCTTCTAAATATTTTGTAGAAAATTATATAAAAAAGATTGATGATACTCGTTATGCGGTCATTTCTAATCCAAAAGAAGAAGAATTAAATATAAATATCGCAAAATCTGGAGCTTCTGGAATTGCTTTGTGTGCTTTGGCTAATCTCTACAAAGAACAAGAAATTGAATTAGAGATTATTCAAGGATTGGGTGAATTTATTTTGTCTTTGCAAAATGAAGAGGGTAATATTTATGCTTACTATGATTTGGATAAAAAAGAGATAAATAAAGAAGCAGAAGCAATTTATTATCCCGCAGAAGCTGCTGCTGGGTTGATGTATTTATACGAAGTTGACCCTCAACAGAAATGGCTTGATGCAATAAAGAAAACTATTTTATACCTTGTGAAAACAAGAAAAAAGATGGATTTAGATATTCCATTCGATCATTGGTCTGTTTTGACTATTGAAAAGTTATTCAAAGCAAATCTGGTTACTCCATCAGAAAAAAATACAATGCGTGCTTATGCTGAGCAAATGGCTATTCCGATGTTGAGCAATCAAATTACTAACAAAAATAACAGCTATTTTGGTGCTTTCAAGGATAATGTAAGGCTTTGTAGTTTAGGAACAATTATGGAAGGCATGGCATCTATTTATTTTTGTACCGATAGTGAGGATTTGAAAAAAATATTATTCAAATCAATGTCCATAGGAAATTATTTTTTGAGTAAAACACAAGTAAAAACAGGTATTTTTGCTGGAGGACTTCCCAATTCAGCAAACTGGGTTAAACCTGGGGTTACTCCAAACGCTAGTGTAATAAGAATAGACAACGTTCAACACGTTGCTTCTGGATGGTTGAAATTCCAAAAAATATTAGATATTACAGGGCTTTATTAAGTATTACTTGGTTTCTTCCACAATTTTTAGCTTTGTATAATGCTGTGTCAGCTTTTTCTAATAATTCTTCTTTGGTTGAAGTTTCTTCATTAAGCTGGCATGCTCCAATGCTTACTGTAATATTAACTTTTTGACCTTGATATTCAAGATCAAGAGTTTCTATTGTTTTTCTAAATCTTTCTAGAGGGATGATTGATTGTTCAATATCTGTTTCTGTTAGGATTACAACGAATTCTTCTCCGCCATATCTAAAAACAGTGTCAGTTTTTCTGAAAGTTTGAAGAGCAGAATTAGCAACTTGTTTGAGGATATAATCTCCGCATTGGTGTCCATAAGTATCGTTTACTGATTTAAAATAATCAATATCAAAAATTACAACTGTAAGTTTATTGTTATATCTTTTTGCTCTCAAAAATTCTTTTTCATAAGTATTATCAAAACATCTTCTGTTTGATAATCCAGTAAGTTCATCTGTTTGTGACAAATATTTTGTTCTTGAATACATAAAATTAATTTGTTTGATGACTTCTAATTTATTTTCTTCTGGAACATCAAATGTTTGGATAATATGTTCAATATTTTGTTGAATTTCGTCTAATACACCATCTGGGATATCAAAAGATAACTCTTCTAAATTTTCAACCATAAAGCTCCTCTTACAGTTATTTTAACATAAAAATTATTCAGATAAAAACGATTTTTATATAAAATAAGTGTTGAATTTGTATATGTATTTTTTCGGTTATTTTTGTTAAAAACTTTAATAGTTTACAAATTTGTTACAAAGGGAGATAGTGTTTTTCGCTAGAAGGCTTTTATATGGTAGTATTTAAGTATTAGAAGGGTTATTTTTTTATGTGGGATAAGTTAAAAGAACAATTTAATCTTTTGAAACTTGAGAAAAAGAAGTTATGTTTAATTACAAATTCAGACAAATTTGAATCAAAAGATTTATTTTTAGATGCAATAGCTTCTGCTTTACAAGGGGGAGTTGATATTGTAATACTCCGAGAATTGGCGTATCCAGATAATGTGGTTGTCGAAATTGCTTCTAAGTTAAGAATTCTTTGTGATGAATATGGGGCAACATTTATTGTAAATAATCGTTCTGATATTGCGATGATAGTAGAGGCTGATGGTGTACATCTTGGTCAAAATGATATAAGCCCCCAAGATGCACGTACTGTTTTGGGCGAAAATGCTATAATAGGCAAGTCAACTCATAATCCAGATGAGGTAATTCAAGCGGTAAATGAAGGTGTTGATTATATTACGTTTGAACCTATTGCAGATGATAAATTTGTGGTTGAAGAATATATGTTATGGGTTAATGAAAATATTGATGTTCCCGTTTTTCTGGCTGGTGAAATTAATCTAAAAAATATAAATAATATTATTCAAAAAGGAACAAAAAGAATTGCATTAACAAATGCAATAATGTATGCTCAAGTTCCAGAAGACTCTGCAAGAAAAATGTTAATGTATTTGCCATAGTTTTTTAAGGGAAAAGGAACAAGGGAATAAGTTCGTAACGTTTATTTTTTTTTCTTCCTCTCCTTGGGGACACTAGCTGAACCGACGAAACGAAGTTGAGT
>ULPP01015398.1_pt1 | contig 71606 bp, 63 predicted proteins | sample 1953531 | NCBI WGS metagenome assembly ULPP01 (sample SAMEA4835630, study PRJEB28245) | human gut metagenome | biome: gut microbiome; material: fecal sample | place: Denmark | collected 2008
AGCATAAAATTTCTCTTTAAACTTGCAAAATACGACAAAATGTAATAAAATAGTAGCATAAAAAATAGGAGGAACTCACGTGGAAAAAATAAAAGAAATAGAAGAAATTAACTTACAAAAAGAATATATAGGGAAAGTAAAAAAAATAAATGAAAATAAAAATTTAAAATATAGTATACTAACAATGGGATGTCAATTAAATGAAAACGATTCAGAAAAATTGTGTGGTATGTTAGAAGAAATGGGTTATACCAAAACAGAAAATCAAAAAGAAGCGGATTTAGCATTATTTAACACATGTTGTGTAAGAGAAAATGCGGAAGATAAGCTATTTGGTAAACTTGGAGAATTGAAAAAAATAAAAGAAGAACGTGGAACTATAATAGCAATTGGTGGTTGCATGATGCAAGAAAAACATATAACAGATAAAATAAAAGAAAGTTACCCATATACTGACATAATCTTTGGAACACATACATTACATAAATTTCCACAAGATTTATATGAAGTTATAGAAAACAAAACAAAACTAGAAGACATATTAGACATAGATGGAAAAGTATATGAAGGCTTACCAATAAAAAGAGATAGTAACATAAAAGCATCTGTAACAATTATGAATGGATGTAATAACTTCTGTAGTTATTGTATAGTACCATATGTACGTGGAAGAGAAAGAAGTAGACAGCCAAGAGCAATAATAGAAGAAGTAAGAGAACTTGCAAAACAAGGTTATAAAGAAATAACTTTATTAGGACAAAACGTAAATTCATATTTAAGAGTAGAACGTGAAAAAGGAATAGAATTTGAAGAGTATGAAGGTGTAAATTCATTTGCAACACTATTAAGAGCAGTAAATAAAATAGATGGTATAGAAAGAATAAGATTTGTATCACCTCACCCAAAGGATTTTACTGATGATGTAATAAAAGCAATAGCAGACTGTGAAAAAGTATGTAAATTAGTACATTTACCATTACAATCTGGAAATACAAAAGTCCTAAAAGAAATGAACAGAAAATATACAAAAGAACAATATTTAAATTTAGTAGAAAAAATGAAAGCAGGAATACCTGGTTTAACACTATCAACAGATATAATAGTTGGTTTCCCAGGAGAAACAGATGAAGAGTTTGAAGATACATTAGATGTTGTAGAAAAAGTAAAATTTGAACAAGTATATATGTTTATTTATTCAAGAAGAGTTGGAACACCAGGGAATAGAATGGAAAACCAAGTACCAGAAGAGCAAAAACATATAAGATTTGATAAATTAAAAGCTTTAGTTGAAAGTCAAATAGCTGAGAATAATCAAAAATATGTTGGAACAATACAAAAAGTTTTAGTTGAAGGAACAAGTAAAAACAATGATGATATGCTTACAGGTAGAACTGATAGTAATAAAGTTGTTATTTTTGAAGGAGATAAAAACTTGATTGGAAAAATGGCTGAAATTAAAATTGTTTCTGAACATATGTGGTATTTAAAAGGAGAAATTTTATAATGCTGTCAACGGGGACGCCCTTTTTTGACATGACAGCTTGAAGGAGGAAATAAAAATGGCAGAATTTTCACCAATGATGCAAAGATATCTTGAAACAAAAGAACAATACAAAGACTGCATCTTATTTTATAGATTAGGAGATTTTTACGAAATGTTTTTTGATGATGCAATAACGGCATCAAGAGAACTAGAATTAACACTAACAGGAAAAGATTGCGGACAAGAAGAAAGAGCTCCAATGTGTGGAATACCACATCATGCTGCTGAAATATATATATCAAGATTAATTGCAAAAGGTTATAAAGTTGCAATATGTGAACAATTAGAAGACCCCAAAACTGCAAAAGGAATAGTAAAAAGAGGAGTTATAAGAGTTGTAACACCAGGAACTGTAGTAGAAAGTAATATGCTAGAAGAAAGAAAAAATAACTTCATAATGTCAATTTTTAAATCTGGAATATACTTTGGAATTAGTGTATGTGATATTTCAACAGGTGAATTTTATTCTGCAGAAATAAAAGATAATCAAAATTTTCCATTAGTATTAGATGAAATTGCAAGATATATGCCATCAGAACTTGTAATAAATAGTATGATGTCAAATTGTCAAGAAGAAATGAACAAGATAAAAGAAAGATTTGATGCATATATTACAAGATTTAATGATAAGTTCTTTACAGATGATACAGAAAAAATAAAATATAGATTTAACTTTGTTGATAGTAACCAACAAGAAATAAAAAATATTGAAGAAAAACCATTAGCAGTATGTTCAATAAATGCATTGATAGAATATATTGAACAAACTCAAATGACTACACTTGAGCATATTAATAAAATAACAGTTTACAATATTTCAAAATATATGTCTTTAGATATAAATGCAAGAAGAAACCTTGAAATTACTGAAAAAATGAGAGACAAATCTAAAAAAGGAACTCTTTTATGGGTACTTGATAAAACATCAACATCAATGGGGGGAAGAGCTTTAAGAAGATGGCTAAATGACCCACTTATAGATACATTAGAAATTAATAGAAGACTAGACTCTGTACAAGAATTAAAAGATGATATTATCCTAAGAGGAGATGTTGTAGAAAATCTAAAAAAAGTATATGACATTGAACGTCTAGCAGGGAAAATGGCATATGGTAATGCGAATGCAAGAGATATGATTACACTAAAGAATTCATTATCAAAATTACCAGAAGTAAAAAAAGTTTTATCAAATTGTAAATCTAATATGTTAAAAGATTTATACGAAAATTTAGATGAATTACAAGACATTTATGAACTTATAGAAAAATCAATAGTAGAAGATCCACCAATGACTGTAAAAGATGGTGGAATAATAAAATTAGGTTATGATGAAGAAATAGATAAATTAAAAACAGCAACAACAGAAGGTAAAAATTGGATTATACAATTAGAGGCTGAAGAAAGAGAAAAAACTGGAATTAAAAACTTAAAAGTTGGATTTAATAAAGTATTTGGCTATTTTATAGAAGTTACAAAATCATATTTAGACCAAGTTCCAGAAAGATTTATAAGAAAACAAACACTAACAAATGCAGAAAGATACATAACAGAAGAATTAAAAAACTTAGAAAATCAAATACTTGGAGCAGAAGAAAAAGTTGTAAATTTAGAGTATAATGCTTTTACAAAAATTAGAGAAGAAATAGCTAAAAATGTAAAAAGATTACAAAAATCAGCAAATATTGTATCAACATTAGATGTACTTGCATCTTTTGCAACAGTAGCAGAAGATTTGAATTACTGTAAACCAGAAGTTGATGATTCTGGGGTATTAGATATTAAAGGTGGAAGACATCCAGTAATAGAAAAAATGTTAGGAGCAGGATGTTTTGTAGAAAATGATACATATCTAGATAAAGAAGAAAATAGATTATCAATCATAACAGGACCTAATATGGCTGGTAAATCTACATATATGAGACAAGTTGCATTAATAACATTAATGGCTCAAGTAGGTTCATTTGTTCCAGCAACATCAGCAAAAATAGGGGTAGTTGATAAAATCTTTACAAGAGTTGGTGCATCAGATGATTTAAGTATGGGTCAAAGTACATTTATGGTAGAAATGATGGAAGTTGCAACAATACTTAAAGAAGCAACACAAAATAGTTTGGTAATATTAGATGAAATAGGAAGAGGAACATCAACTTATGATGGACTTTCAATAGCTTGGGCAGTGGCAGAATATATAGCAGACAAAGAAAAATGTGGTGCAAAAACATTATTTGCTACACATTATCACGAATTAACAGAACTAGAAGAAAAATTAGATGGTGTTAAAAATTACAATATAGCTGTCAAGGAAAAAGGTGAAGATATAATCTTCTTAAGAAAAATTTTAAGAGGTGGAACAGATGAAAGTTACGGTATTCATGTTGCTCGTTTGGCAGGTGTACCTAAAGCTGTTACACAAAAAGCGGATGAAATATTAAGAGGATTAGAAAGAAAAAATATCTTGACTGGAAAGAAACAAGAAAAAGAAAGTAAAAAAGCAGTAGAAGGTCAATTTGATATGTTTAATTATAAATTAGCAGAAATTGCACACGAAATTGATAAAGTTAATTTAAATGAATTAACACCAATTGATGCTTTGAATACTTTAGTTAGAATAAAAGAAAAAATGAAATAGAGAAAAGATCCATTGGTCTTTTTCTATTTCATTTTTTTTATTATTTACTTTAAGGTGTTACATTTAACGTTCTATTATTGGTATAAATAACCATACCAGGTTTAGAACCAGATGGCTTTTTAACAAAACGTACTTCACAATAATCAACAGGAACATTTGAAGAATTCTTAGCCTTGCTATGTAAAGCAGCAATTTTAGCAACTTTAACTAAAATATCATTATCAGGTAAAGGCTTAGAAGTATCAATTCTTAATATAGTGTGGCTACCATGAATATCTTTTGTATGAAACCATAAATCATTTTTATTTGCAAATTTTAAGCTTAAATAATCATTTTCCTTGTTATTTCTTCCAACTAAAATAGTATAACCATCAACATTGTATTTAATAGGATTAAATGATACATCTTTATTTTTAGTTAGACTTGATTTTTTAATTTTGGATTTCTCTTTAGTTTTATATTTGGAGGTTCTTTCTTTAAAAATATCATTTTCAGAGATTTCTTCAAAAATATCAACAAGTTCATTAACAGAAGTAGAATTTTCAAGTTCATAAACAACACTTTCAATGTAATTAAGTTCATTTAAAGTATCAATTTTTTGAACACTTACAATTTCCAAAGCATTTTTTAATTTAGAATATTTTTTAAAGAAACGTTTTGCATTTATGCTAGGAGAATATTTTTTATCTAATTTTATAGTAATCAAATTATTATTGTCATAATAATTTTCAACTTCTACCATATCTACATTTTTGTTAGGAATTCTATAAAGATTAGCAGTTATCAATTCACCCCAAATTCTATATTTGTCCATATCATCACATTCTTTTAATTTTTGATTGATATGTTCTAAACGTTTATTATATTTTTTCAAAGTATCTAAAATAAGTTTTAATAAAGAATTTCTATAATTTTTAAAATTTTCATTTGTTTCCTTTGAATAATAAAAATCATCTATATAGAAATTTAGATTAAAAGCCTCAGAATTTTTCTTAGTGGTTAAAAAATAATCTTTTATAATATCATCTTTGTTTTTGATACTTTCGAAAGATAAATTATCAGTTCCAATATTATTTATAACAGTAGTTATATAATTAAATATTATCTCTAAATTTGATTTATCAACTTTCTCTATTTGATATTTGTTAATTATAGAATTTATAAAACTTTTACTAATTCCATTAAAAGTAGAAGATATTTGATTTGCTAAATCATTTATATTATTTGCTTCTAAAATATCTGAAAAATTAGAAATTATAATATTAAAGAAAGCTTCAAAATTTGACAATTCTAGAAAATTATTTTTATCTGAAGTTGGAAATGTATATTTTGTGTGTGGTAAAATATCTCTATAATTTTCATCAATTTCTTTTATATGTCTTAAGCTATCAATAATTACATTATTATCATCAAGTAATATGATATTACTGTGTTTTCCCATTAATTCAATAACTAACTTTTTAGAAATAATATCATCTAATTCATCAAAACCTTCAAATTCTAAAATAATTAATCTTTCTAAATCAAAAGTTATAATATTTTTTAGTTTCAATCCAATTAAATTTTTTCTAAGTAGCATACAGAAATTAGGAGCAATTTGAGGATTGGGTTTTGAATGTGTTGTTAAGTTTATTCTACAATTTTGGGCTTCTATACATATATTTAATGCATAGTTACATCCATTTAAATATAAACCTAATATAATTTCATTTTTATTAGGTTCAAAAACTTTATCTATTCTTGCTCCGCAAAGGGGAGTAATTTCTGTGGTTATTGCTTTTGTTACAATTCCATCAAATGCCATTTTTATCAGTCCTTTTTTTATTTTTTTATAATAGTATCATATTTTGGGTGGGATGTCCAATTTAGAATATAAAAAATATAATTTTTATAATAAAGAACGTCAAATAAAAAAATGCGTTATTAAAATAAATAACATTATAGAGGACAATTAAAATTTAGGAAAAGTAAATTCTTTTTACAGATTAAAAGTTATTTATGTCACTCTAGTATAGACATATTAAATTATGGCAAAAATTTCTTGCTTTTTCTAATCAGTTATAGTAAAATAAGAATATCAAGTGAAAGGGGAAAAAAGTAGTGAAAATAAAGAAAAAAATACTTTATATAATAACATTTTTACTATTTTTCATTTGCATAGGAACAAATCAATCAAAAGCAGGGAACTTGAAGTTAAATAACTTAGATTTTCAAGCACAAATAAATGCGGATGGAAGTATGGATGTAACAGAAACTTGGGACATCAATATAAAAAGTACAAATACATTATATAAAACATTTAAAACAGACAATTCAAAATATTCAGGAATAACAAATGCTACAGTAACAGACATTACAAATGGAATACAAAATAATTTTATTCAAACTAGTGAATGGGCATATCATGTAGCAAAAGGTTATTACTATGGAACAGAAAATGATGATGATGACTTTGAAATCGGTTGGGGTGTTGGATTAGATAATAGCTCAGCAAGAAGAGAATATAAAATATCATATACAGTAAAAGATGCAATAACAAAATATAATGATTATGCTGAATTATATTGGCAATTTGTTGGAAACACATTTGAAGTAGATGCAAATAAAATAACAGGAACAATTTTATTACCATCAAATGTAGATAATAAAGACGAAATAAAAGTATGGGGACATACTAAAAACTTAAATGGTACAATATATGCAACAGATACAAATAAAATAGAATTTGAAGTGGATAATTTTAAAAATGGAACATATGTAGAAGTAAGAATATTATTTCCGACTAATTTAATTACAACTGCAGGAAGAATAAAAAATAAAAATACGTTAGACAATGTTGTAAAAGAAGAAACAAAATGGGCTAATAAAGCTAATGCAAGTAGAAAAAGACAAGAATGGATAGAAAAAAACTTTAAATATGTATTATTTGGTGCATGGCTTGGATTAAATATTTTATTAGGTGTATTTTTCTTTAAAAAGACAATTAAATATTGGAAGAAAATAAAAGGATTAAATAAATTTGAACCAACAACAAAATTAGAATATTATAGAGATTTACCAGATGAAGATTCAACACCAGGCGAAGCTTACAAAACTATGAATGAAACGGTAACTAAATTCACAGCTCAAAATTTTGGCAAAATATTCTCAGCAACAGTTTTGGATTTAACATTAAGAGGTTATATAGAAATACAACAAGAAAAGAAAACACTAGGAAAAGATATAGTGACAATAACTCTAAAAAAACAAGTAAGTGATGGATTACCCTTAAATGAAGAAAGAATAATGACATTTATAATAAAAGCAGCTAACAAAAAAGATACAATAACATTAAAAGAATTAGAAAAATATATCAAAAATAATCCATCAAAAATTGAAAGTTTATTAAGTGGAACATATAAATCAGTTGAAGACCAACTTATAGGAAAAGAATTAATTGATTCAAAGGCTAAAAAAGAATATAGTGATTATAAAGAAAAATGTGGGGAATATATATTAGGAGTAATCTTTACTTTAATATTTACAAGTGGTTTTGGATTAGCACTAATAGCACCATTAATAATAATGATAATTAATGCAATTTTATGTAATAGAATAGCAAAAAAATTAAATGTTCTAACACAAAAAGGTGTAGATACTAAAGAACAATGGAAAGGACTTAAAAAATATATGGAAGACTTCTCATTACTAAAAGAAAGAGAAGTTCCAGAATTAGTAATATGGGAAAAATACTTAGTATATGCGACAGTAATGGGAATAGCAGACAAAGTAATAAAACAATTAAAAATAGTTTACCCAAATTTTGAAGAAATGACAAACTCAATAGGAACATATACATGTATGAATGTAATGATGCACACAGATTTTTCATCAAGTTTCTCAAGTGCAATAAGTAGTTCAATAACATCTGCAACAGCATCATCAAGTTACTCATCAGGCTCAGGCGGTGGCGGAGGCTTCTCAGGAGGCGGAGGCCGGCGGTGGTGGCCGGAGGAGGCGGAGGAGGAAGATAATTCCTCCCACAAAAATATAAAGAAGGGAAAAAATAATATGTCAAAACCAATAGTAGCAATAATAGGAAAACCAAATGTAGGAAAATCAACATTTTTCAACTATTTGGCAGGTAGTAGAATATCAATAGTTCAAGATACACCAGGTGTTACAAGAGATAGAATATATGCAGAAACAAACTGGCGTGGAAGAAACTTTACATTAATAGATACTGGAGGAATTGAACCAGATTCTGATGATATAATATTATCTCAAATGAGAGAACAAGCTAATCTAGCAATTGCAATGGCTGATGTAATTATCTTTTTAACAGATATAAGACAAGGTGTAACTGCAGCAGATAGAGAAATTTCATTAATGCTAAAAAAATCAGGAAAACCGATTGTATTAGTTTGTAACAAAGCTGATAATTACGAAAAAGATAGTCAAGAAATTTATGAGTTTTATAATTTAGGAATAGGTGAACCTTTTGCAATTTCTGCTACAAATGCTTTAGGAATAGGAGATGTTTTAGATGCAATATATGAACATTTCCCAGAAAAAGATGAAAATGAAGAAGAAAAAGAAATAATAAAAGTAGCAGTAATAGGAAAGCCAAATGTAGGAAAATCATCTTTAATTAATAAAATATTAGGAGAAAAAAGGAATATAGTAAGTGATATTGCAGGAACAACAAGAGATGCAATAGACTCTCCTTTTGAAAATGAACATGGAAAATATGTTTTAATTGATACTGCAGGAATTAGAAAGAAAAGCAAAGTAAATGAAAGTATTGAAAAATACAGTGTAATGAGAAGTTTACTTGCAGTAGAAAGAGCAGATGTATGCTTAATGATGATTGATGCAAATGATGGTGTAACAGAACAAGATGCTAAAATAGCAGGTGAGGCTCACGAAGCAGGAAAAGGTGTAATAATAGTTGTAAATAAATGGGACGAATACGAAAAAACAACAGGAACTTTAGAAAAATATAAAAAAGAAGTTTACAACAAATTATCATACTTATCATATGCACCAGTAATCTTTATTTCAGCTAAAACAGGACAAAGGGTCGATAAATTATTTGAAATGATAAATAACGTAGCAAAACAAAATTCATTAAGAGTATCAACATCAATATTAAATCAAGTAATAAATGAAGCAATTGCAATTGTTCAACCACCAACAGATAAAGGAAGAAGATTAAAAATATTCTATGGAACACAAGTATCGACAAAGCCACCAACATTTGTAATATTTGTAAACAATAAAGAATTGTTCCACTTTTCTTATCAAAGATATTTAGTAAATCAAATAAGAAAAGAATTTGGATTGGAAGGAACACCAGTAAGAATTATCGCAAGAGAAAAAAATGAAAAATATGCCGAATAATAAAAGGCATAAAAGGAGGTAATAAAAATGACAGCATATATTTTAATGGCAGTAATAGCATATTTAATAGGAAGTATAAGTTTTTCAGTTATTATAAGCAAAAAAATGGCTGGATTTGATGTAAGGGAAAAAGGAAGCGGAAATGCAGGAAGCACAAATGTATTAAGAACAGTTGGAAAAAAAGCAGCAGTAATAACATTAATTTGTGATGTTTTAAAAGGAGTTATAGCAATATTAATTGCTATGATAATAGGAAATATATTTAAAAATGTAGACAAAGAATTAATAGTACAAATAGCAGGAATAGCAGTAGTTTTAGGACATACATTCCCAATCTTCTTTGAATTTAAAGGAGGAAAAGGTGTTGCAACATCTTTAGGAGTTTTACTTATGTCTAACTGGCAAATAGGACTAATTTGTTTAGTATTTGCATTAGTATTAATGGTTTTAACAAAAATGGTATCAGTTGGTTCATGTGGTGCAGCTGTATTATTCCCAGTGTTAACTTTATTTATAAACGAAAATTACACAGTATTAACTGAAGGAAAAAGTGGGAAAGTTTATTTTGTATATAGTGTAATATTAGCAATAATAGTATTATACAACCATAGAGCTAACATAAAAAGAATAATGAGTGGAACAGAAAACAAATTAAACTTTGGTAAAAAAGAAAACAATTAACAAAGGAGAAACAAAAATAAATATGAAAAAAATAGCTATTATAGGAAGTGGTAGCTGGGGTGTTGCATTAGCAACATATCTAGCCAATGTAGGAAACCAAGTAAAAATATGGTCATTTTCTGAAGAGGAAAGAGATTTAATCAATAACGAAAAAAAATGCAAATTCTTACCAGATTTAATTATACCAGACAATATCTATTGTTCAGCAAGCTATGAAGAAGTAATAAAAGATACTGAATTTATATTACATGTAACACCATCAAAATTCACAAGAAGTACATTCAAACAATACAAACAATATGTTGGAGAAAAGCCAGTAATAATATGTTCAAAAGGGTTTGAAAAAGAAACATTAAAAACTTTAGATGAAGTTATTGAAGAAGAATTACCAAATGTAAAAGTAGGAGTTTTATCAGGACCAAGCCATGCAGAAGAAGTATCAATAGGAGTTCCAACAGCATTAGTTATGGCATCAAAATACAATGAAGTATTAGATATGTTACAAGAAACATTTATGTCAGAAAAAATGAGAATATACACAAGTAATGATGTAAAAGGTGTAGAACTTGGAGGAGCATTAAAAAATATCATAGCATTTTGTGCCGGAGTTGCAGCAGGAATTGGACTAGGAGATAATTCATTTGCAGCCTTAATAACAAGAGGATTAAAAGAAATATCAAGACTTGGAATAAAACTAGGAGGAGAACTAGAAACATTTTATGGATTAAGTGGATTAGGTGACCTTATAGTAACTTGTTTAAGTGAGCATAGTAGAAATAGAAAAGCTGGAAAATTAATAGGACAAGGAAAAACATTAGAAGAAACAAAAAAAGAAGTCGGAATGGTAATAGAAAGTATAGACAACATAGATGTAGCATATCAACTTGGAAAAATAAATAATATAGAAATGCCAATAGTTAATGCGGTATATGAAGTATTATATAATAAACTAGATCCACAAGAAGCTGTAAAAAATTTAATGACACGAGACAAAAAGATGGAATAAAATTGTATAATAAATAGTAATAAAAACCATAATATAAATATTAAATAATTGACACATTTAAGGAGGAAGAAAAATGGAAATTTTTAATAAATTAGGTAAAAAAGCAAGTGAAGCATATAAAGTAACTGCTGACAAAACAGGAAAATTAGCAAAAGAAGCAAAATTGAGAATGAAAATAGCAGACTTAAAATCACAAATATCTGATATATACAAAGAAATAGGTAAAAAAGTTTATGAAAACCATGTAAGAGAAGAAAAAGTAGATTTAGAAAAAGAATTAGAAGAAGAATGCACAAAAATAGATGTAATGAGTGCTGAAATAGAATCTAATTTAAAACAATGCCTAGAATTAAAAGATAAAAGAAAATGTGAAAAATGTTTTGCTGAAATAGATAAAGACGTAAAATTCTGTCCAGAATGTGGTGCAAAACAAGAAGAAGTTGAAGAAACACAAGCAAAAGAAGTCGAAATAGTAGAAGACAAAAACGAAGAATGTTCAGATGACAACTGTGAAGACTTAAAAAAGACTGTTGAAGTAGAATCTGATGTTAAATTAGAAGATGATAAAACAGTAGAAGAAATAAAATATGGAGATGAGTAAAATTATAAAAGTCGAATATAAAAAGTATTCGGCTTTTAAATTTATAAATCAATATTTTGCAAATCAATAAGGATATCTTTCATACAAATATTTAATCAAACTATCAGCATTATCTGTAGTTACATTAATATATACACCTTTATCAAGAGAAACCCACATAACAATATTAAAATCATCAAAATTATCAACATAAGCACCAATGATTTCAGCTAGTTCTACAGGATTACTGTATTTATGTTCCCAATTTAAATTATCATTTATATCAAAAGAAGAATTATAAAAAGAACTCAAAAATTTTTCTAATTCATAAGAATCTTCACTAATTAAATTAACAGAAACCATCACAATCTCCTTATCAAATCTATAATAATATTATGATAAATAATAAAAAAAATATACTAAAGGAATAGTTTTTACAAAAAAGCAAATACTAAAATAAAAAAATGGAGGTATATTTTGAAAAAATATCAAAAAATAGCTTATATTTTCTTAGTAATATTTGTACTAAGTATAGCTTTTATATTATTTAAATCATATGCAGATATCAATAAAAATGAAGATGAAAAAGAAAAAACAGAAACAGAAATTCAAAGAATAGAATTAAGTTTTGTAAATATGTTTAATGAATTAAATAACATTAAATTTGAAAACTATAGAATAAATACAAGTCAAATAAATAAAGAAGATTTAAAAGACAATTCATCAAGCAGTGCATCAGAAACTACTCCATCCTCAGGAAGCTCTTCTTCCTCAGAAAGTTCTTCATCTGAAGATCAGGGAGAAAGCCAAAAAGAAAATGGAAGTAGCCAAAGTTCAGAAGAATCAAAAGAAAATCAAAATTATGAAATGAAATTATCAGGAGTTTTAACAAATAATAGTGACATAAATTGGGAGAATTTAAAAAATGAAGTTGAAATATTATATTCAGCAATTCCATCACTTACAATTGATTTATATAAAATAAATATAAACAAAGAAAAAATAACAAACTTTAATCAAGAATATGATAATTTAATGAAAGCTATAAAAGAAGAAAACAAGCAAAATGCACTAGATGCTTTAGCAAATTTATATAATTACTTACCAGATTTTATAGAAAATTCAACAGATGATACAAACGAAAAAATATTAATAAGAACCAAAAATAATATATTTAAAGCTTATAGCTTGTTAGATAAAAACGATTGGAATCCAATTACAGAAAATGTGAATTTAGCAAATCAAGAATTTACTAAAATACTTACGAATTCTCAAAGTAGCAATAAAAATCAACATATAATAAATAAGGCATATGTTCAAATAAATGAACTTCAAAATTCAACCAAAACTAAAGAAAAAGAAATTTTTTTAATAAAATATAAAAATTTGCTAGAAGAATTAGAAAATATATGATATAATACAAAACAGAGTAAATTGAATAGTCGCTGGTAAATTCCGAAAGGAACTACAAGAGGAAAGTCCGGGCTCCATAGAGCAAAGATGCTAGATAACGTCTAGTAGGGGCAACCCTAAGGAAAGTGCAACAGAAAATAACCGCCTTGATTTCAAGGTAAGGATGAAAAGGTGAGGTAAGAGCTCACCGCCCTTATGGTGACATAGGGGGACAGTGTAAACCCCATCTGGAGCAACACCTAAGAAGAAGATAAAGTCTGCTCGACGCCTTCTGAATTGCGTGGCTTGAGATATATAGCAATATATATCCTAGATAAATGACTATTTTTAACGACAGAACCCGGCTTACAGATTTACTCTTTTATTTTTTTGTCAATTTTTTAAAATCATCAGGCAAATCGCAAACAAAATCCAAATCATTCTTAAAAATTGGATGAGAAAAACAAATATGATAACAATGTAAAGCTTGCCTTTCAATCAAATTAGAATCAGTACCATACAAAGAATCACCAATAAGAGGATGCCCAACATTACTCATATGAACACGAATTTGATGAGTTCTACCAGTTTCTAAAGAACACTTAACTAAACTAAAATTATCAAATTCTTTTAAAACTTCATAATGAGTAATAGAAATTTGCCCATCTTCAGAAATACATCTTTCAATAATACTATTTTCTTTCCTAGCAATAGGTAAATCGATAACACCAACTTTATCTTCAAAAATACCATCACAAATAGCCAAATAATCTTTTTTAAATACATTAGACTTCATTTGAAAAATTAAACATTCTTGAATATACTCACATTTAGCAAAAACAACTAAACCAGAAGTATTTAAATCTAATCTATTAACAGGTCTAACTTTTTTCTTTAAACCAATAGAATCAAAATAAAATCTAACACCATTACATAAAGAATCAGAAAAGTGTAAAACAGATGGATGAGTTGCAATACCAGCAGGTTTATTAACTATTAAAAGCCAATCATCTTCAAAAACAATATTTAAATCCATTTCAGTAGGCACAATATTAGAATTATCTTCAGAATAATCAAAATTAATAGTTATAATATCATTAGGAGAGGCTATATTTCTAGTATCACATTCTTTTCCATTAAGAAAAATACAATTATTTTTTACAATTTTATAAAGCAATCTAGAAGATACTTTAAGATTGTTTTGTAATATTTGATTTATTGTTAAATTCTCATTTTCAACTTTATATTTTAATTCCATAAACATACTCCATTTAATTTGATATTAGTATTTTATCATATATCTTTAGCAAAATAAAGAAGCAAGTACTCGATATTAAAAATGTGTTATACTAAAAGATGAAAATTTACTAAAATATTGCAAAATAAAAAAACAAAGAATAATCAAGCCCTAATATTAAAAATAAAAGGTTAATATTAGGGCTAATTTTATATTATAGAATATTTTGAAAAACACCTTTACAATTAAAAAAATTATGTGTATAATTCAAATAGCAAAAACAATAAAATGAGGAGCAAAAAAGCATGAGGATAAGATACAAAAAATGGGCAAGACCAGAACTAGAAGCAAGTAAATTCTATATAGACGAACCAGAAAAAATGAAAGGAAAATGGAAAGAATTTTTCAAAAATCCAAACAACCCACTACACATAGAACTAGGATGTGGAAAAGGACAATTTATATCAAACCTAGCATCAGAAAACTTAGACAAAAATTATATAGCAATAGACTTAATAGATGCAATGTTAGGACTTGCAAAAAGAAATGTAGAACAAGTATATGCAGAAAAAAACATAAAACCAGAAAACATAGTATTAACAAGATATGACATAGAGCGAATACTACAAATACTAGACAAAGAAGATAAAATAGAAAGAATATATATCAACTTCTGTAATCCATGGCCAAAAGGAAAACATAGAAAGAAGAGACTAACACATACAAGACAACTAGAAAAATACAAACAATTTTTAACACCAAATGGAGAAATATACTTTAAAACAGATGATGATGATTTATTCAATTCAACATTACTATATTTAGAAGAAACAGGATTTGAAGTTAAAGCAAAAACATATGACTTACACCAAGAACCAATTTTTGAACATAATATAGAAACAGAACATGAAAAAATGTTTACAGAACAAGGAATAAAAATAAAAGCATTAATAGCACAAAATACAAGTAAAAATGAAAAGCAGGTGAGTAATACATAATGGAAGCAAAAGATGTTACAGAAATGAAACAAAATAGAAATTCAAGAGAATATGTATTAGAAGCGGTTAGAAAAAAAGGAAAACTCTTAGAATTTGCTGCCCCTGAATTTCAAGATGATGAAGAAGTAGTAAAAACAGCATTAACACAAGATGGCGAAGCAATGGAATTTGTAAGTAAAAGATTAAGAAATAATAAAGAGCTGGTTTTATTAGCAATAAATGGAGCACCATGGACTGCTTGTTATGCATCAGAAGCATTAAAAGCAGATAAAGAAGTAATAATGGAAAGTGTTAAAACATATGGGCAAACTTTATATTATGCAAGTGAAAGACTAAGAGATGATAGAGAAGTAGTAAAAACAGCGATAGAAAATAAGGGATTAATAATAAAATATGCAAGTTTAAGATTAAGAAGTGATAAAGAATTAGCAGAAATAGCAATAAAACAAGATAAAAGAGCATATTTATTCTTAAGCAAAGAATTAAAACAAGACGAAGATATAAAAAAATTAATAAGCTAAAGAGAACAAGGGAGGATTTAAAATGATAAAAAAAGTAGCTATATTAGCAAATGGAGGAGATGTAGCAGGATTTAATGCTGTTATTAGAGGAATTGTAAAAACAGCAGAAAATAGTGATGTAGAATGTTACGGATTTATTGATGGTTATAATGGACTATTAAAAAATGAGTATGTAAAACTAAGTACAGCAGAAGAAGGAAATGCAAAAGGAATTTTACCAAAGGGTGGTTCAATTATAGGTTCATCAACAAATGCAAATGTATTTAATTATAAAGTAGTAAAAGAAGATGGAACTGTAGAATATCAAGATTTGTCAGATAAATGTGTTCAAAATATTAAAAATGATGGATTTGATTGTGTATTCACATTAGGTGGAGATGGTACTCAAAAATCAGCAAGAGATTTTTCATTAAAAGGAGTAAATGTAATTGGTGTACCAAAAACAATAGATAATGATGTTGCATGTACAGAAATAACATTTGGGTATAATACAGCTGTATCTGTTGCAATGGAAGCACTTGATAGACTTCATACAACAGGAGAAACACATCATAGAATAATGGTTCTAGAAGTAATGGGAAGATATGCTGGATGGATTGCATTAGAATCAGCAATAGCAGGTGGTGCAGATGTTGCATTAATTCCAGAAATTCCATATGATATAAATAAAGTTGCAGAAAAAATAAAAAATAGACAAAAAAGAGGTAAAAACTTCAGTGTTGTAGTTGTTGCAGAAGGTGCAAAACCAATAGGTGGAGATATAACAGTAGAAAATGAAAGAGATAACGGAAAAGGTGTAGACAACACAAAGCTTGGAGGAGTAGGTCCAATAGTTGCAAAACAATTACAAGAATTAACAGGATTAGAAGCAAGAAACACAACTTTAGGATATATGCAAAGGGGAGGAACACCAACAGCATTTGATAGAGTTTTATCAACAAAATATGGTGCAAAAGCAATGCAATTAGCATTAGAAGAAAAATTTGGAGTATTAACAGTTATAAAAAATAACAAATTAGATTATGTATCATTAGAAGATGTTGTTGGAGAAAACAAAGAAATAGGAGCTGTTTCAGGAAATACAGCAGTAAGTAACCAAAGAAAAGTAACAATGGATGATGATTTAGTAAAAACAGCAAGAAGTATAGGAATTAACTTAGGAGACTAATTAAAAATAAAATTTAGGAGGTACAAAAGAACATGAAAGATAATAAACTTAAAAAACCAATGATAATTATTGGAATAATTATATTAGTAGTTGTAATTATTGGAGTAATAATATTTGCTCTATCTAGTAAAAATAAAACAAACAAAACAGAACAAACAGAATCTGTGGAGATACAAAAAAATTATGAAAAAATAGCAAATTCAAAAGAAATGACATTTACAACAACATTAGATGAGAACAATAAAGAAACAATAGTAATAAAAGATGACCAAGCATATAAAGAAACAACAAGAAATGGAGTAACTTACAAATATATAGTAAAAGGAAATGACACATATTTTGTAGATGATAGTAATAAAACATATTACACATACAAAAATAATACAGAAATATCAACAGAAATCCAACAAAAATTATCAAAGTTAAAAGAAATGTCAAGTAACACTGGAAAAGAAAAAGTAAATGGTAAAAATTATCAATATGAAGAATTTGAAAAATACCAAGACTTTTTAATAAATAACAAAATAGCAGTGACAGATTTAACAAAAGCAAAAACAAGGATATACTATGATAACGATAAAATCGTTTATATAAAAACAATTGCAGGAGATGAAGAAGAATTATTAAAAGTAGACATCTCATATGGCACTGTGAAAAATGATTACTTTAATATTCCTAGCGAATATAAAGATGGGAATATGTAATAATAAATATTTATATAAAGGAGGAATGTAAAATGGCAATAAAATTTGTCTTAAATGAAACATCTTATTTTGGAAAGGAAGCAAGAGGAGCTTTAGCAGAAGAAATAACAAAAAGAAAATTTAAAAAAGTATTTTTAGTAAGTGATAAATCACTAGTTAACGCAGGTGTAACTGCAAAAGTTGAGGAAATATTCAAAAATGCAAACATAGATTATACATTATATGATGAAATAAAACCAAACCCAACTATAAAAAATGTAACAGATGGTGTAGAGGCTTGTAAAGCATCAGGAGCTGATGTTATTGTAACAGTTGGTGGTGGTTCAAGTATGGACACAGCAAAAGGTATATCAATAGTAATGACAAACCCAGATAGAGCTGATATAAAATCTTTAAATGGAGCATCAAATACAGTTAATAGAGGAATGCCAGTAATAGCACTTCCAACAACAGCAGGAACAGCATCTGAAGTTACAATAAACTATGTAATAACAGATGAAGATAGAAAAATAAAAATGGTATGTGTAGATCCAAATGATATTCCAATAGTAGCAATAATAGATTCAGATTTAATGGCATCAATGCCAAAAACACTTGCTGCTGCAACAGGAATGGATGCATTAACACATGCAGTAGAAGGGTATATAACAAAAGCTCATAATGAAATATCAGATATGTTCCATATGCAAGCTATAAAAATGATATTTAAATATTTACCAGCAGCAGTAAACGACAAGGATGAAAAAGCAATTGAAATGATGGGAATGGCTCAATACATTGCAGGAATGGGATTCTCAAATGTTGGATTAGGAATAGTTCACTCAATGGCTCACCAATTAGGAGCAGTATATGACACACCACACGGAATTGCAAATGCAATGTTATTACCAACAGTTATGAGATTTAATGGTGCAAATCCAGAAACAGCACAAAGATTTAGAGAAATCTTATGCCAAATCGGAAGACCAGATGCAGAACATTTAAACGACCAAGATGTTATAAATACTTTTGTATGGATGATAAGTGAATTATCAAAAGCAGTAGGAATTACACAAACAATAAAAGATTATGGAGCAAAAGAAGAAGATTTCGAAATGCTAGCAGATAAAGCTATGGAAGACCCATGTAAACCAGGAAATCCAAGAGAAGTTAGTAAAGAAGATTTTATAAATTTATATAGACAAGCTATGTAATAATAAAAGGTATGAAAAGAATATTAATCTTTTTATACCTTTTTTATATTGTAAAGTAATAAAAATGCAGTAGTTTCTAAATATACGTCACTAAATAGACATAAAGTGTTGCAATAATTACTAAAACATGGTATAATTAGAAATAGGTGATGTAAATGGAAAATAATGAATATATGGATATGAAAAAAATATTAAATATTATTTCATCCAAAAAGATATTTATAGCTCTTATAATATTATTAAGTTTAGTAATGAGCTACTTCTATTCATATTATTACAAAAAGCCTCAATACAATTCATCTGTAACAGTCTTATTAACAGGAGACGAGGCACAGGGGGAAAAACAAGTAACACAAACAGACTTAAACTTGAACTCTGGTTTAATTTCTACATATGGAAGTATTGCTAAAAGTGCAAACGTTCTAAGTAAAGTAATAGAAAACTTAGGGCTTGATATTTCTGTTCAAAATTTACAAAAAAATTTAACAGTAGCAGAAATAAAAAATACACAATTCTTAAAAATAACAGTAGAAAACTCAAATCCAGAAACAGCAATGAAAATAGCTAATGAAATATCAACAGTTTTCGTAGAACAAATAAAAACAATTTATAATATTCAAAACATTAATATCATAGATACAGCAGAAATATCAAATACACCATGTAATATAAATCATATTAAAGATATGGCAATAGCTTTAATGGCAGGAATATTTGCATCAGAAGTATTGATATTAATACTTTATATTCTTGACGACACAATAAAATCTGAAAAAGACATCCCAGTAAATTTAAAGCTTGAAACAATAGGGACAATACCAAATACAAATAAAACAAACAACGAATTAATAATAGAAACAGACCCAAAATCATATATAGTAGAATGTTTAAAAACAACAAGAACAAATATATTGTATGCTTCAAATATCAATAAAAAGAAAGCTATTTTATTTACTAGTGCAAGAGAAAAAGAAGGAAAAAGCTTTATAGTAAATAATATAGCAGTAGCTTTTGCTCAAGCAAACAAAAAAGTTCTTATAGTAGATACAAACTTAAGAACTCCAAAAGGAAGAAGTCAAATATTTGAAAACCAAACAGGAGAAGGATTATCAGACTTTATAAAAGAAATAACAGAAAATAAATTAGAAAATTTAGAAAAAGCAAAAAAATACATAAAAGAAACTAAAATACCAAATTTACATATTTTAGAAAGTGGAACAATTCCACCAAATCCATCAGAATTATTATCATCAACAAACATGAGAAACTTATTAGAACTTTTAAAATCAATGTATGACCTTGTATTATTAGATGGAACACCAAGTATGATAGTTTCAGATAGTATAGCATTATCAACAATGGTAGACAGCACAATATTAATTGCTGAAAATAAAGTGTCAAAAATAAATGAATTAAAGAAAACAAAAAGACAAATTCAAGATGTCGGTGGCAAAATAATGGGTGTTATACTAAACAAGAGTGATGTACAACATAATAAATACTATGGAAAAGGTTATGGCTATTATTATGGAGATGGAAAACAAGAAAAAACAGAAAAAGAAATACAAATAAAACAACAAATAATTACAGTTTCAGAAATAATAGAAAATGCCAGATCAGTAATAGAACAAGAATTATTAAATAAAGAAGTAGAACAAGAATTAGAAACGGTTCAAGTAGTAGAACAACAACAAGAAAAAACAGTAGAACCAAAAGAAAATGGATTTAAAAATGTAATTAAGAAAATATTTAGCAGAATATCAAATATAGAAAAAAGATTAGACAATGACAATTCAAAAGAACAAATAAACAATATTTATACCGAAATAGATAACATAAAAAATAAACAATCATTAGACAAACAAGAAATCATAAATAATATAAATGACTTAAAAACAGAAAATTCAAAAGTGCAAAATAGTATTAAAGAATTAAATAAAAAACAAAAAAATCTAAAAGAAATACAAGAAAATGATAAAACAGAAATTCTTGAAAGTATTAATAATTTTAAAGAAGAAACAAAAACAATGCAAGATGATATAACAAGCTTAAAAATAAGTAATAACAAGCTTTTAGAAAATTTTGAAAAATTAGATTCAGAAAAATTAAATGTTTTAGAACAAATAAACATATTAAAAGATAATAATAGTAATATGTTCGAAAATATTGATGAATTAATCAGTAGCAGAGAATTAATAAATGATAAAATAAATGGATTTGAAGAGAAAGTAGAACAATTAAAAAATGAACAATTAAAAGCTAAATCCGATATAGAAAATACAGTAAAAGAACTTCAAACACTAGAGATATTAAAACAAAAAACACAAAATATGGAGGAAGAATTTAATCAGCTAGAAGTATTAAAAACAAAAATAGAATTAGCAAATAAAGAAATAGAATTATTAAAACAATTACAAAATGAACAAATAATAAATGTAAATAACAGAATTTCTAAATTAAAAGAAATACAAGTAAATAATAATAATGAATTATTAGAAAAAATAAATGCAATAAATTATGATGATAAATTAATTGAAATAAATCAAAATATATTAAAGAGCCAAGAAGAATATACAAAAATGATAGAAGAGATAAATAACAAAAATAATCAAGAAGAAAAACCAAGCAATATTATTAGTTTTGAGTCATTAAAGAAAAAGAGAAAAGCAAACAAAAAAGTATTTTCTATTAACGAAACTATTATGTCAGATGAATTAGAAACTTCTTCATCTTATGTAATAGACCTAAATAGTGAATCATTTGGAATTATGGCAAATTAAAATAAATACATAACAAAAAGTTCTTGAAGTCAAAAGCTTCAGGAACTTTTATTAAATATGTAGACATTTATTACAAAATAATGTAGAATATAAATCATAGGAGGAGGGTAAAAATGTTTAAACTACACTCACCATATAAGCCAACAGGAGACCAACCACAAGCAATAGAATATTTATCAAAAGGAATAGATCAGGGCAAAAAATTTCAAACATTACTTGGAGTTACAGGCTCAGGAAAAACCTTCACAATGGCAAACATAATAAACAAAGTTCAAAAACCAACCTTAGTATTAGCACATAACAAAACACTAGCAGGGCAATTATACTCAGAATTTAAAGAATTTTTCCCAGAAAATAATGTAGAATACTTTGTATCTTATTACGACTACTATCAACCAGAAAGTTATATAGCAAGTTCAGACACATATATAGAAAAAGATGCATCAATAAATGACGAAATAGACAAACTAAGACATTCAGCAACACTATCATTATTTGAAACAAGAGATGTAATAATAGTAGCATCAGTATCATGCATTTATGGCTTAGGAGACCCAGTAGACTATCAAGAAATGATGTTGTCTCTACGACCAGGAATGAACAAATCTAGAGATGAAGTATTAAAAAAACTAGTAATAATGCAATATACAAGAAATGAAATAGACTTCAAAAGAGGAACATTTAGAGCAAAGGGAGATATAGTAGAAATCTATCCATCATCACAAAGTGAAAGTGCAGTTAGAGTAGAATTTTGGGGAGATGAAATAGAAAAAATCTCAGAAATAAATCCATTAACAGGAAAAGCAATAGGAGAAAGAAAACACATATTAATACCACCAGCTTCTCAATATGTTACAAGCAAAGACAAGTTAGATAAGGCAATAGGAACAATAGAAGAAGAATTACAAGAAAGAATAAAATATTTTAAAGATAATAATAAACTAATCGAAGCTCAAAGAATAGAAGAAAGAACAAACTTTGATATAGAAATGATGAAAGAAACAGGTTTCTGTCAAGGAATAGAAAACTATTCAAGACATTTAAGTCAAAGACCTGCAGGAAGCCCACCATATACATTATTTGACTATTTTCCAAAAGACTTCTTACTTTTAATAGATGAATCACATGCTACAATACCACAAGTAAGAGCAATGTACAATGGAGACAGAGCAAGAAAAGAATCACTAGTAAACTATGGATTTAGACTTCCATCAGCATTTGACAATAGACCATTAACATTTGACGAATTTGAGAAAAGAATAAATCAAGTGATATTTGTAAGTGCAACACCAGCTGATTACGAAAAAGAACACAGTAAAGAAAATGTAGTTGAACAAATAATAAGACCAACAGGATTACTAGATCCTAAAATAGAAGTAAAACCAGTAACAAATCAAATAGATGATTTAATAGAACAAATACGAAAAAGAGTAGAAAAACACGAAAGAGTATTAGTCACAACACTAACTAAAAAAATGGCAGAAGATCTAACAGCATATTTAAAAAGCTTAGACATAAAAGTAAATTATATGCATTCAGACATAAAAGCACTAGAAAGAATGAAAATTATTAGAAATCTACGTTTAGGAGAATTTGACGTTTTAGTAGGAATAAACTTACTAAGAGAAGGGCTTGACATACCAGAAGTATCACTAGTTGCAATATTAGATGCAGACAAAGAAGGCTTCTTACGTTCAGAACGTTCGCTAATACAGACAATAGGACGTGCTGCAAGAAATACAGATGGAACAGTTATAATGTATGCAGATGAATTAACAGAATCTATGGAAAAAGCAATAACAGAAACCAACAGAAGAAGAAAAATACAAGAAGAATACAACAAAGCACATGGAATAACACCAAAAACAATAACAAAATCAATAAGAGAAGCAATAAGTGCAGTAAAACAAGAAGACATTGGCGTAGAATTCAAAATGGAAAAAGAAGAAGATGTTAAAAAGGCAATAGAAAAATTAACAGACCAAATGCTAGAATACGCTGCAAACATGGAATTCGAAAAAGCAGCTGAAACAAGAGATAAAATAAAAGAATTAGAAAAATTGTGTCAATAGGGACGCCCTTTTTTGACACGAAATCATACCAAAAGTGGTAAAAAAAGAGCGTCCCAAATAACCAATGAGGAGGAAAAAATGGAAGAAGAAGTAATTAAAAAAGAAAAAACAGGAAGCTACCTAACTGGAATAATAGGAGCAATAATAGGAGGAATAATAGCAACAATACCATGGATTTTAGTGTATGTCTATGGAAATATGATGTTATCAATTTTAGCAGCAATTATTGCTGGAGGAGAATTTTTAGGTTATAAAATTTGTAAAGGTAAAATTGACAAAAAATTACCAATTATAATAATGGTTATAGCTGTTATAGTAGTAATGGTTACAACACTTGCAATAATACCAGCATTATTAATACACAAACAAGGATTACCTGTAAGTATAGCTAATGTCCAAAAATTATATGGAAGCAGTGAATTTTCAACAGCAATAACAAGAGATTGCATAATTTCAATAATATTTACAATATTAGGAGCAAGCATTATAACATCAAACATAAAAAAACAATTAGAAAATAACGATGGAAAAGAAGTAAAAATTCAATTTAGTAACAATGAAAACATAAATAAAATGATAAAAGAGTCAATTGAAGAATTAAAGCCAATTTTTGAAAAATATGAAGCAACAACACCTGATAAAGCAATGATGAAAGAGGAAGTATTGGCTGAAACATCAGAAGATAAAGGGGCAAAAATTAGATTTAATTATTTAAAACAAATAAGAATAATAAAAAAACATAAAGGAAAATATTATTATTCAAAAGAAGCTGAAAATAATCCAGAAAAAAGACAAAAGAAATCAGCTAAAGCTTTTACAATATCTATGATAGTAATTATAGTAGGAATTATATTACTAGCCATATTAAGTGGAGATAATCCAAGTCTTTTACAAAGCAGTGAAAAGATAGATTATAAAGATTCTAATATAAGCTTCCGAATAGCAGGAGACTGGAAAAAAATTAATACACAATACTCTCAATATGTACAATATTATAAATACATACACACATTTCCAAATTTAAATCAACAAACAAACCAAACAGAAGAACAAGAAGAAGACTATTCTTCTTACCCAGCTATGATAGTTGTAACATATGAACAAGTTGATACAACAACAATAAAATCTATAGAAGATGTAAAAACAAATATAGAAGAGTCAATTAATAAATCTGAGGAAAAACCAGATACACTAGAAATGAACATCTCAAAAACAGCTAATAATTATGATATATTAAAAGTTAAAGTAATATTTAATTCAGAGCCACAAGAAATAATGTATAATTATTATATATTAACGGGGGATAAAATAGCTAGGATTATAGCTGAAAGCTATAGTTTAGATGATGATAAAGAAATAGAAAGCGTAGTAAATGATGTGTCTAATTCTTTCACATGGGTTGTAAATGAATAAAAAATAAAAATATGTCAAAAAAGGTCGTCCCAATTGACAGAAAAAAATAGTTCTAAAATAAAAAGACAAGCATATAATATTAAAAATAATTGCAAGGAGAATAAAAATGCAAATTATTAAATATTGTATGCTTTTTTTAGTGTTTATATTATCAAATGTAATAGGAAATTATATAGCAAAAGGTTATATGTTAAGACTTGAAGAATTAGAAGAAATAAAAAATGCTTTAAATATATTTAAAACAAAAATAAAATTTACATATGAACCAATACCTGAAATATTTGGAGAAATTAGTGAAAATTCTAGTAAAAATATATCAAATTTGTTTTTAAAGGCAAAAGAAAAAATGAAATTTGAAAGTACAGATATAGCTTGGGAAGAAGCGGTTGAAGAATTAAAAAGTAATCTAAAAACAGAGGACAAGCAAACAATAAAAACTTTATCTAAATTATTAGGGTCAACAGACACTGATGGGCAAATAAGCCAAATTGAAGTAACAGAAACTTTCTTAGAAAAACAAATACGAGAAGCGGAAGAAGAAAAACAAAAAAATGAAAAATTATACAAAAAGCTAGGGGCAACAATAGGACTAGCCATTGTTATTATTTTGATATAGGGGGATTTATTATGAGTATAGATTTATTATTTAAAATAGCAGCAATAGGAATATTAGTTGCAGTGTTATATCAAGTTTTAGTAAGAGCAGGTAGAGAAGATCAAGCAATGATGACAACACTTGCAGGACTGGTTATTGTTTTAACAATGGTAATAAAAGAAATAAGTGGATTATTTGATACAGTAAGAACTTTGTTTAATTTATAAGTAATTTATAAGGAGCTTCAATTATGGAAATAATTAAAATTATAGGAATAGCTCTAACAGCTTTAGTTATTATTATTATGTTAAAACAATATAGACCAGAATATGCAGTTTTTATAAGCATATTAACAGGAGTGTTGATATTAGTTCTAGTAATGGACAAATTAACTGGAATTATAAATATAATTCAATCAATACAAGACAAATTTGGAATTAATACTCAGTTTATAGCAATATTAATAAAAATAACCGGAATAGCTTTTCTTTCAGAATTTGCAGTAAGTATTTGTAAAGACTCTGGAGAAGCAGCAATAGCCAGCAAAATAGAAATAGGAAGCAAAATAATAATAATATCAATGTCAATACCAATAATATCAAATCTGCTAGAAATTATATTAAAAATTCTGCCATAGCAAAAATATTAAGGAGGAAATAAAGATGTGAAAATACAAAAGAAAATAATATTAATAATTATAATTGCAATAATATTTATTCCTAAAACAGTAAAGGCAGAAGATAATACAATTGCAACACAAAAAGAAACTTTTGGTATAAATTCTTTTATAGAAAATTCAAAACAATATACAGGAGAATTTTTCGCAGATGCAGACATAAGTGAAATATTAAACTCAGCAATAAGTGGAAAAGTAGACAATTCAAAAATATATAAAAAAATATTAAACATATTGGGTACAGAAGTTCAAACAGGAATAAAATCCTTACTTAGTATTCTAGCAATTATAATAATACATAGCATATTAAAATCAATAAGTGAAAGTTTAGAAAATGACAGTATTTCAAAGCTAATCTATTATGTGCAATACATAGCAATAGTAACAATAATAATGAGCAATTTTTCAGATGTGATAAATTTAGTAAAACAAACTTCAAATAATCTAATAGGATTTATGAATACATTAATACCAGTATTAGTATCACTTATGTTATATACAGGAAGTATAACAACTACAAGCATACTAGAACCAATAATATTATTCTTAATAAATTTTATAGGAAATTTAATTCAAAACATATTGATACCAATAATTTTAATAATTGCATCTATTAGCATAATATCAAAAATATCAGACCAAGTTCAAGTAGCAAAATTATCAAAATTCTTAAAATCAAGTACATTATGGTTTTTAGAAATAATTTTAACAATTTTTGTGGGAATAGTATCTTTAGAAGGAACACTTGCAAGCAGTGTAGATGGAATAACTGCGAAAACCGCAAAATCAATTGTAAGTTCAGCAGTACCAGTAGTTGGAAAAATTTTAGGAGATGTAGTAGATAGTGTTCTAGGATGCGGAATTATATTAAAAAATGCAGTAGGTTTTGTAGGAGTGGTAATAATAATCAGTATATGCATAGTGCCAATTTTAAAATTATCAGTATTAACAATCTCGTACAAGCTAGTAGCAAGCATAAGCGAAGTAATAGCAGATGCAAAAATAGTGAAATTATTAGATGAAATGGGAGATATATTTAAAATCTTATTAGGAATATTATTCACAATATTTTTTATGGTAATAATAGGAACAACCTTACTTATAAAAATGTCTAATACAGGAATGATGTACAGATAAGGAGGAACAAGTGGTAAATTTTTTAAGTAGTTGGGTAAAAAATTTAAGCTTAGCAATAATTGTAGTATCAATATTAGAAATGTTACTCCCTAATAATAAAACTAAAAAATACGTAAAAATGGTAATGGGATTATATATATTGTTTAGTATAATATCTCCTTTTATAAAAAATAGTGATAAGCTTAATTTTGAAAATATTGATGTTTCTTCATATATGAACGAAGAATTAGATACCAGTAATGTAGAGGTTAATCAAGAATCAATGGACAAAAGATTAAAAGAAATTTATATAGAAGAATTAGAAAATGATATTACCAAAAAGTTAAAAGAAAGAGGCTATACAATAGAATATTGCAAAGTTGATGCAAATATATCTCAAGAAAATAATGACTCAGGTATAAAAAAGATAACTTTAAAATTAGACAAAAAAGAAGAGACGAGAACAGATGAAAATTCCAAAGCTAATGAAAACACAACAGAAACAATAGAAAACAAAATTGTTTCTGAAATACAAAAAATTCAAAAAGTAGAGGTAAAAGTAGGAAACAATACAAAAGAAAACAGTACAGAAAATGAAAATTCGAAAATTACCAAAACAGACATTGAAAGTGTAAAAGAATTTTTAATAAGTGAATACGGGGTGAGCAAATCATGTTTAAAGATAAATTAAAGAAAATAATTGACAGTAAAGAAGAAACAGAAGGAAACAACAAAAAGAAAATAGAAAACTTAGTATTTTTTGTTGTTATTTTAATAATAACAATTGTTATTATAAACTATGTATGGAATGAAAATAAAAAATCGAACAAAACAATTACCAACACAGCAGGTAGACAACTTGCAAATACAGATACAACTCAAACAGAAGAAAGCAATAATTTAGAAGAACGATTAGAAAATATACTAGGAAAAATACAAGGAGTTGGAACTGTAAAAGTTTTTATAAATTACTCAGAATCAAGTCAAACAGTTGCAATGTATAATGAAAATTCAAAAACAAGCACAACAGAAGAAACAGATACTTCTGGGGGAACAAGAAAAGTTGAACAAACAGATTCAGACAAAGAAATTGTATACCAAGAAGAGAATGGAAAAAAAACACCAATAGTTCAAAAAACTTTACAACCCAAAATAGAAGGAGCAATTATAACAGCAAAAGGAGCATCAAATGTTAATGTAAAAACAAACATAATACAAGCCGTAGAAGCTGCAACAGGACTGGCTACACACAAAATTCAAGTTTTTGAAATGGAATAGGAGGATTAATTATGAAATTATTTAAAAAGAATCAAGTAATAATCTATGTTATTGCTTTAATGTTAGTAGCAGCAGGATATTTAAATTATACTGCTAATGGTAATACAAATAGTATAATACCAACTAGTGGAACAGAAGAAGAATTTGACAAAATGGCAAATATAGGAGATGCACAATTAGTCAGCAGTAATGATATTGTAAATGAGGCAGTAAACAATACCACCAACAATACAGAAAATGCTAAAACAGAAAACACAAGTAGCAATACAGTTACTACAAGTTCTACTACAACAAGCACAACAAATAATAGTGATTATTTCAAAACATCAAAATTAGAAAGAGATACAATGTATTCGCAAATGATAGAAACATATGAAAAAGTTTTAAACAGTGATAATTCATTAGAAACACAAAAGCAATCTGCAACAGATGAAATAAAAAAAATAAACGACACAAAAAACAGTATAATGATATGCGAAAATCTTATACAAACAAAAGGCTTTGAAAATAGTGTTGTATTTTTAAATGGGGAAAGTGTTAGTGTGATAATAGAGGCTAGTGAATTAAGCAAAGAACAAGTTGCACAAATTCAAAATATTATTTCAAGAGAAATGAATGCAAAGGCTGAAAATATACATATTTCTAACAAATAGAATAAAAAATAATAGATAATGATTAAGCAATATTTTCTGTGAGAATTTTAATATAAGCTCCAATTTCTTCGTTAGTCAAACCTAACTCATCAATTAACTTCTTTAAAATATCTCTCCTAGGAAATGCTTTTTCATTATCTATTCTTACATATTGTCTTAAACTTATACCCAGTTTTTCTGACATTTGCTCTTGTGTCAGATGCATGGAATTTCTTTTTTCTTTTATCATAAAATCACCTTATATTTTTTGAAATTTTATATATAAATTATCATAAAATTAGGCTAAATTATATTGACTTTTTATGTCATATTAGTGTATTATTAATGTAACAAATAATGACATGTTAAAATACAAAGGAGGAAACTTGAAATGGAAAAAATTAAGAAAGAATATGGAATTACGTTGGTAGCATTAGTTATTACAATAATTATTTTATTAATTTTGGCAGGAGTTGCAATAAATGCACTAACTCAAACAGGATTATTTGAAAATGCAAAACAAGCAAAAAATATAACAGAAAATGCACAAAAAGATGAAAATAAAAAATTAGGCGAATATAGTAGTAAAATAAATGAATATATTAGTGGAACATCAAGAGATGAAGCTTCATCAGAAGTTTTAAAAAAGATTGAAGAAACATCAACGGTAAACACATATAGTTATACAGGAAGTGAACAAGAATATACAGTACCGGAAGATGGGTACTATAAAATAGAATGTTGGGGAGCTCAAGGAGGAACTTATCAATATGCAGTAGGTGGAAAAGGAGCATATACAAAAGGAATAATAAAGTTATCTAAAGGTGAAAAATTATATGTATATGTTGGTGAATGTTATAATGGAGCCAGAGAGACAATGTGCTACAATGGAGGAGGTTCAGGTTTGTCTGGTAAAGCTATCATATCTTAAGCTTCAGGAGGTTCATCATATATTTCAGGATATGATGGATGTAACTCAATAGCAGAGTCATCAACAGAGGAAAACATAATACACACAGGAAATATTATACATTATTCAGGAAAATACTTTTTATATACAAGAATGGAATCAGGAAGAAATTATATGCCATCTCCAAGTGATACAACAACAGAAGTACAAGGTAACTCTGGAAATGGTTATGCCAAAATAACAAAAATGAAAGTAGAAAATTTTTAAGCACGAAATTTGTCGAACGATTTATGTTGAAAAGCAATAGAAAATATGATAATATAAGACTGTACATTATTTGTCAATGTATAGTCTTATAAATTTTTAAATCAAAACAACTTAGGAAAGACAAAAATAAATCTAAAAAAATCCCACAAATATCATAGAAAATAGGAAAAAGGAGGTTAATACAAAAAAGTAAACAAAAGAATTATAAAAAATACAAATTTACTACAGAAAAAACATTGATAAATAAATAAAATATAATTATAATAAAGGAGATGAAGTAATATAGAAAATTTTACTTATGGAGACTAATATAAAGATATTTTTAAAAATCCTAAAAGAAATAGATGGAGGTGAGGAGAAAATGTTAGCATTAGTAGATATGATAAGAAACGAAAATAAAATGTATATAAACATGGGAAGGAAAGAAGGTAAAAAGCAGAGTTGTTTAGAAATAGCCAAAAATCTTTTAAAAATAAATATGCCAATATCACAAATAAGTGAAGTTACAAAATTAACAGAAGAAGAAATAGAAAAAATAAAAATATAAAAAACAAAGTACAAGTTTTTTCGAAAAATACTTGTACTTTTTTCAATTTATATATATAATAAACAACAGAAAAAATGGAGGTAAGAAATGAACTTTATAGAAAATATAAAAAACAGAGCAAAACAAGAAATAAAAACAATAGTGCTTCCTGAAGCAGAAGACTTACGAACACTAAAAGCAACACAAATAGCATTAAAAGAAAAATATGCCAACATTGTTTTAGTTGGAAATGAAGAAATAATCAAACAAAAAGCACAAGAAAACAATGTAAATATAGAGGGAGCAACAATAATAAATCCACAAACATCAGAAAATTATGAAAAATATGCACAACTATTATATGAACTAAGAAAAAATAAAGGAATGACAATAGAACGAGCAAAAGAACTTGTACTAAATCCAGTATACTTTGGAATGCTTATGGTAAAAGATGAAGAAACAAAAGCGGATGGCTTGGTTTCAGGAGCTGTACATTCAACAGCAGATACTTTAAGACCAGCTTTACAAATACTAAAAACAGCACCAGATACAAAATTAATATCAGCATTTTTTGTAATGGTAGTTCCAGATTGCGAATATGGAGAGAATGGAACATTTATATTTGGAGATGCTGGATTAAATGAAAATCCCAATCCAGACCAATTATCAGAAATTGCAATATCATCAAGTAAAAGTTTTGCACAATTAGTACAAAAAGAACCAAAAGTTGCAATGTTATCATATTCAAGCCATGGAAGTGCACATTCTGAATTAACAGAAAAAGTAATAGAAGCAACAAAATTATTAAAAGAAAAAGAACCAAATTTAATAGCAGATGGAGAATTACAATTAGATGCTGCAATCATCCCGGAAGTTGCGGCTTCAAAAGCACCAACAAGTCCATTAAAAGGAGAAGCAAATGTATTAATATTCCCTAACTTAGATTCAGGAAACATTGGTTATAAATTAGTACAAAGACTAGGAAAAGCAGAAGCATATGGACCATTATGCCAAGGAATTGCAAAACCAGTTAATGATTTATCAAGAGGATGTAGTGCCGAAGATATAGCAGGAGTTATTGCTATAACAGCAGTACAAGCTCAAAATAAATAAATTAAATAAATTAAATAAATTTAAAGGAGAGTAAAAAATGAAGGTATTAGTATTAAACTGTGGTAGTTCATCACTAAAATATCAATTAATCAATATGGAAACAGATGAAGTTATGGCATCTGGAAAATACGAAAGAATAGGAGAAGAAGAAGCATTTATTACACATAAAGCAAAAGGTAAAAAAGTAGAAATTCAAAATCCAGCATATAATCATGCAGAAGCAATAGATTTTACTTTAAAACAATTCACAAATCCAGAATATCAAGTTATAGAAAGCTTAGATGAAATCAATGCAATAGGACATAGAGTTGTTCACGGAGGAGAAATCTTCAAAGAATCAGCAATAATTGATGATGAAGCAATAGAAAATATCAAAAAATGTGGTGAATTTGCACCATTACACAATCCAGCAGCAGTTTTAGGAATGGAAGCTTGCAAAAAAGTTATGCCAGGAAAACCAATGGTAGCAGTATTCGATACAACTTTCCACCAAACAATGCCAAAAGAAAAATATGTATATCCAATACCATATAAATATTACGAAAAATACGGAGTAAGAAAATACGGAGCACATGGAACATCTCATTTATACGTATCACAAAGACTTGCAGAAATAGAAAATAAATCTTTAGAAGGAACAAAAATAGTAACTTGCCACTTAGGACAAGGTTCAAGTATATGTGCAATAAAAGATGGAAAATCATTAGATACAAGTATGGGACTTACACCACTTGGAGGATTACCAATGGTTACAAGAAGCGGAGACTTAGACCCATCAGTAGTTACATATTTAATGAAAAAAGAAAATTTAAGTGCACAAGAAATGGAAGACATTTTGAATAAAGAATCTGGACTTTCAGGAATGTCAAACTTAAAACCTGATTTCAGAGTAATAGAAAACACATCTGTAGAAGGACAACCAGATGCATTAATGGCAGTAGAAACATTCAACTATTCAATAGCAAGCTACATTGCAAAATATGCAGTTGCAATGAATGGAGTTGACTACATAATATTTACAGGTGGAATTGGAGAAAACCAAATAAATATCCGTAAAGGAATTTGTGAAAAATTAGCATTTATGGGAGTAAAAATAGACTTAGATGAAAACAATATGAGAGGGGAAGAAAAAGTTATTTCTACACCAGACTCAACAGTTAAAGTATATGTAATTCCTACAAACGAAGAATTAATGATAGCAAAAGAAACATTAAGATTAGTAAAATAAAATGTCAAAAAAGACCGTCCCATCTGACAGAAATGTCAAACGGGACGGCCTTTTTTGACAGAAATAAAAACAAAACAGATATAATTGAAATAAATTCAAATTATATCTGTTTTGCTGTTGTGTTTAAATTGAGTTTTTTAGTTATTGAAGATATAAATTTTCGAAAATTTCTAATAATCTTTTATTAACCTTTCCTTGAAAGATAATCAAAGAATAGTAATAATATAGAAAATTTTCATGCCGGCTAATATAAGATGATATTAATAAATCATTGTCTAAAATCCAAATTATTGATTTAGCAAAATTACATTTATTACTTTTAGATAAACAGCTAATTGCATCAATAAGAACACTTTTCTTAATAAGAGAATACAATTTACTTATAATATCAGCTTCTGTAATATGAAATTTTGTAAATAAAATGTTTTCGGATCCTTCCTGAAATTGATTGTAAACGTTATGTGCAGCAGTTTCAATTTCTGTGGAATGATTTTTTAATAAATACTTATAATGCTTAAGTATCTTCTTGTTAGACCCCAATATTGAGTTGATAAATGATTCGGAAAACTCTAATTTTAACATAGCTAACCTCCTAAAATTTCTGGAGGTTTTACCCTCCAAGCCTATAATTAATAGTTACTAAGAGAGTATTACTATAAAATATGAGTTTATTATAGCACTTGTTTTTTTATATATCAACATATTTTATAAAATAAAACTGAAAATAAACATTGCAAAAAAATACAAAAAAGTGTAAAATAAAACCGGAAAAATCAAAAAAGGAGATAAAAAATGGAAAACACAGTAGCAGTAGATATCTTACTAACAACTTATAACACAAATATAGAATACTTAAAACTTCAACTAGATAGCATACTAAATCAAACCTATAAAAACTTCACACTTATAATCTCAGATGACTGTTCAACAAAACAAGAAGTAAAAGAAGTTTTACAAGAATATGCCAAAAAAGACAATAGAATAAAACTATATTTTCAACCACAAAATCTAGGTTATACAAAAAATTTTGAATTTGTCTTAGCACAATCAACAGCAGATTATATAGCTTTTAGTGACCATGACGATATATGGTATCTAAACAAAATAGAAGAAAGCTTAAAAACACTAAAAGAAAAAAATGTAGACCTAGTCTACTGTGATGCAAACCAAATTGATGAAAAAGGCAATATATTACATGAGAGTTATTTAAGATACAAAAATATGCCAATAATAAACGAAAAAAATAACAGTAAAAAGGAAATACTAGCATTTTCAAGACATATAGCTATTGGATGTAGCCAGATATTTACAAAAGAAGTAAAAGAAAAACTAATACCATTCACTCCAAGCACAATGGCACATGACTGGAACACAGTTTACATAGCATCCAAAATGAAAGGAATTTATTGCTTGGATAAACCACTATTTGGTTATAGACTACACGGAAACAATGCATTTGGAGGAAGAAACTTCAAGCAAAACGTACATATATGGAAACAAAAAGAAGGAAACAACTATAAATCATATTTAAAATATAGACACCATGCAATAACAGACACATATCTAGCAGGAGTGCTAATGTGTGAAGAATATTCAAAAAGAATAGAAAACAATAATCTAAAAAAACAAGAAAATGAAGTAATAAAATACTTTAAAAATGCACAAAAACACAAAATGATATATTTACCAATACACAAATATTTTAAATACCTATCATTCAAAGGAATACAAAAAAGAGCAATAAAAGAAATTATGATACTACACTTCCCACTAATAGGGTACATGATATTCTCAATAATATAGAAACAAAAAAATATCTTTATGGTTATGGGAATTGAAGGTGTACAAATAAATATTTTTGAGTGCGACCGAAATAATTTTAGAAATTCTTAATTAATTTTTAGGGGAATGTTCACGTCGAGCGTCAGCGAGGACTAAGTGAAAGGGACCCAAAAAATCAATTTAGAAATTCTTAAATTATGAAGCAAGCCGAAAAAATATTTATTTGTACACCTTCCATTTCCATAACCATAAAGATATTTTTTCAATTAACAATATTAATAACCTCATTTTTATTGACAAAACCCTAATTTAAATATAAAATAAATGCAGAATTTTTAAGCAAAAAATTACAAAAAATTTCAAATAAAAAAATAATCAAAACGGGAGAAAAAATAATGGAATTCATAAAAACAATATTAAAAAATAGAAGCATAATATGGAAACTAGGAAAAAGCGACTTCAAAAACAGATTTGCAAGTACAAGCTTAGGAAGTATATGGGGATTTTTACAACCATTTATATTCCAAATGATGTATGTATTTGTATTTCAATACGTATTTAAATCACCAGGAGAGGCAGGAGCACCATATGTTGTATGGTTCTTACCAGGAATGGCAATATGGCAATGCTTAAATGACAGCATAATGAGTGCAAGTAATTCAATAAGGAGTTATAGTTATTTAGTAAAAAAAGTAATATTTCCAGTAGATGCAATACCAATTATATCATTAATAGGAAGTAGCTTTGTATCAATATTCTTATTTATAATTGCAACAGCAGTATGTATAGCCTTCAAATTTGTACCAAATGTATGGATTGTTTTATACATAATTTTTGCTACATATGCATTTATCATAGCATTTACAAGATTAACATCAGCAATAACAACATTAGTACCAGACTTTTCAAACTTATTAGGAATATTAATGCAATTATTTTTCTGGGCAACACCAGTAGTTTGGAGCTTAACAAGACTTGCTGATCATCCAACTATGCTAAACATAATGCAATATATGCCATTTTCATATTTAGTAACAGGATTTAGACAAGCCTTTATGGGTGGAGATATAATAACAGCAAATCATGGAATTTACACAATAGTATTTTGGGTAATAACAATATTAATGTTTGTATGGGGAAACCATGTATTTAACAAAAATAAAAAAGATTTTGCAGATGTATTATAATTACTAAATAAACAAGAGGAATAAAAATGGAAGAAAAAATAGATATATTATTAGCAACATATAATGGTGAAAAATATGTGGCTGAACAAATTGAAAGTATATTGAACCAAACATACAAAAATTTTAATTTAATAATATCTGATGATAACTCAAGTGATAATACACCTAAGATTTTAGAAGATTATGCAAAAAAAGATAGTAGAATAATATTAAATCTTCAAGAAAAAAATTTAGGAGTAGTAAAAAATATAGAATTTTTATTGAAACAAGTGCAAAATGAATATTATATGCTTTCAGACCAAGATGATGTATGGCTTGAACAAAAAGTAGAAAAATCTTTAGAAACCTTAAAAAATGAAAATGCAGATTTAGTTTTTGGTGATTTAGAAATAGTAGATGAAAATTTAAAAACAATTCATCCATCTTTTAGTGATTTTATGTCATTAACAAAAAAGATAGAAAAAAACATAAACAATTATAAATTAAATTATTTATATAATTGCATAACAGGATGTACAATTTTATCTAAGAAAAAATATTTAGAAAAAATTTTACCATTACCAGATACTTCAAGCCATTTAATACATGACCATTGGATTGGCTTAATGGTGTCTTTGAATGGTAAAATTGCTTATATGAATAAAGCTTATATAAAATACAGACAACATGGAGATAACCAAGTTGGAACAGATAAGCTTTCATATAAATTAAGAACTCTAGAAGAAATAAGAGAACATTTTATAAAAGTAAAATTAGGAGTGTTTGGAGTATATGTAGAAAATAACGAAAAATTTCCAAAAGAACTTCAAACATTAAATAAACAAGCCTTAGAATATTTTAATATGGTACAAAAAAAGAAAAATGTGAATTTTAGAAAGTGGAATATTTTTTATAAGTTATATAAAACAGAAAGCTTTAAATATTATATGCTAAACTTCATAATAATTAATTTACCAATATTAGGAAAATTATTATTTAATATAAGAAAAACCATTAAAAAATAAAAGGGACAATAAACCGGAGGAAAGTAAAAAATGAATAAAGAAGAAAATTCTGAAAACATGATTGAAATTAAAAATTTAAGAAAAGATTACAAAATGTATAAAAGTAAAAAAGCTAGATTATTAGAAGCTGTACTTCCTTTTTATCAAAATCATGGTACATTTAGTGCAATAAATGATTTAGATTTAACTTTAAAAAAAGGTGAAGTATTAGGAATTCTAGGAAAAAATGGAGCTGGAAAATCAACTTTATTAAAAATGATAACAGGAGTTGTAGCACCAACAAGTGGAACAATAAAAGTTAATGGGAAAATAAGTTCATTATTAGAATTAGGAGCAGCTTTTAACTCAGATTTAACAGGGCTGGAAAATATATATCAACATGGACAAGTTATGGGATTAACAAATGAACAAATAGAAGCAACAAAACAAGACATAATAGACTTTGCGGATATAGGAGACCATCTATATCAACCAGTAAAAACATATTCATCAGGAATGTTTGCAAGACTAGCTTTTGCGTGTGCAATAAATGTAGACCCAGATATATTAATAGTTGATGAAGTTTTATCAGTTGGAGATATGGCTTTCCAATTAAAATGCTTCAAAAAATTTGAACAATTCAAAAAAAGAGGAAAAACAATTCTTTTTGTTACACATAATATAACAGATGTAATAAGAAATTGTACAAGAACAATTATTATAAATGATGGTAAAAAAATATATGATGGAGATGTAAAAGGCGGAGTTGAAAGATATAAAAAAATTATTGTAAAATTAGATTCTGATAGACAAGAAATAGACAAAAAAGAAAAAATAAAAAATGAACAAGAAAAAGACCTAATCCAAAACAAAGTAACAGATAAAGATGAATGGAAGAAAAACTATACAATAAATCCTAACATAATAGAATACGGAAACGGTCAAGCAGACTTAATAGATTTTGGTATTTTTGATGCAAATGGAAATATATTAACATCAATTCCGAATGACAAAGAAATTGTTTTAAAATCAAAAGTTGTATTTAATGAAAGAGTAACAGACCCAATATTCACAATGACAGTAAAGGATTTTAAAGGTTTAGACCTTATGGGAACAAATACCTTAATAGAAAAAATTGTAACAGGAACATTTGAAAAAGGAGATACGGCTATAGCTGAATTCAAACAAAGAATAAGTTTAGCACCAAATAAATATACATTATCATTTAGTTGTACACATTTTAACGGTAATGGAGAATTAGAGGTACTAAGTAGAAAATATGATGCTTTATTAGTAGAAATAACATCAAATAAAGATACTGTAGGACTATATAGAATAGATTCAGATATAAATGTTACAAAAATAGAAGGGGAAAAATAATATGAAAAAGAAAAATAAAATTGTAAAAATAATAGCAATTTTAGTTTTAATAATTTTAGTAATAGGCACAGGTCTATACATAAAAAGAAGAAATAATTACATATATATAACACAATTTTCTCCAACTACATCAAGACAAATGATGGGATATGCAATAAAAACTTTAAATGGAAAAATAGTTGTAATAGATGGTGGGTTACAAGAAGATGCACAGCAACTAGAAAAATACATTACAGATAATGGTGGAGAAGTAGATACATGGTTTATCACACATCCACATATTGACCATGCAGGAGCTTTTGAGATAATTTCACAAAATACCTCAATAAAAATTAATAAAATCTATATGTCAATAGAAGACAAAGATTGGTATTTAACAAATGAACCATCAAGAACAATAGATATAGAAGAATTTTTCAAAGTAATAAATCAAGAAAAAATAGTAGAAAAGATAATAGAACCACAAGTAAATGATATTATAAAAATTGATAATATTACAGCAAAAATTCTAGGAACAAAAAATCCAGAAATAACTACAAATGCTATAAATAATTCAAGCATGGTAATACAAATACAAGTTAACCAAAAGAAAATATTATTTTTAGGAGATACAGGAACTGAAAGTAGTGAAAAATTAATAAAAAATCAAGGAAAAAATTTAAAATCAGATATAGTTCAAGTCGCACACCATGGTCAAGCAGGAGCAACAGAAGAATTATACAAAATAGTAAATCCTAAAATATGTTTATGGCCAACTATAGATTGGTTGTGGGACAATATAGCAGATGGAAAGAAAAATGCAGGACCATTTAAAACAATGGAAACAAGACAGTGGATGGAAAATCTAAAAGTAAAACAAAATTACTTAGCGCAAGATGGAATAAAATTAATAAAAATATTCTAACCAGAAAATTAAGGAGGGGGATTTGATGGTTATAGATGAAGAAATAGACTTAAAAAGAAATGTATTACAATGGTACCCAATAAAAGAAAATAGCACAATTTTGCAAATAGGTTTTGAAAGCTATGAAGTAATTGATGAAATGTGCAAAAAAGCAGAAGATGTAACACTAATTGTAAACAGTGAAGAACAAAAAGAAGAAATATTACAAAAAGCAAAATATGAAAATTTAGAAATAATAGTGGAACAAGACCTAGAAAAAATAGAACAAAAATATGATTATGTATCATTAATAGGAACCATTAAAATCTACCAAGACATATTAGAAGAAAAGGCATATAAAAGATTACAAAAATTATTAAAAATTGCAAATAAAATTTGTAAAGATACAGGGAAAATTTTATTAACAGTAGACAATAAATATGGAATGAAATTCTGGACAACAATGTATGCACAAAAAAATATACTGTGTAATCAAAAATTTGCATTAAGCAAAACAATGATAGAACAATTACTAAAAGAAGCAAATCTTACAAATTACAAATTTTATTATATGTTACCAGATTATAAAATAACAAATGTAATTTTTACAGATAATTTCTTACCAAATGTAGAAAGCATACATAGAGATTTTACATATGGAGAAGAAGAATTTGCTAACTTCAATGAAATAGAAGGATTTGGGGAAATATTAAAAGAAAATAAAGAATTATTTAAATTCTATTCAAATTCATATTTTATAGAAATTGGAAAAAATAATTTAGAAGAAAATGATATAAAATTTGTTACATACACAAATATTAGAAAAGAAAAATATAGAATAAAAACAATAATATATAAAGACAGAGTAGAAAAAACATATAATAACGAAAAAGCAGAAGCACATATAAATCAAATAAAAAGAAATATAGACATAATGAATGAATTGAAAATAAAAACCTTAGATACATATGAAAATGAAAAAATAATCAGTAAATATGTTGAAAATGGAAAAAGTTATGATAAAATCCTATTAGAATATTTGGAACAAGAAAACAACGAAAAGTTCTTTTCAGAAATAAAAACATATCAAAATAGAATAACAAAAATATTGAAAAACGTCGACTATGTACAAATAAAAGAAAATAATGTATTTACAAAATATAATGTTGATTGTGAAGAAGAATTATTAGAAAAACTTCATTTTGTAAAGCATGGATTATGGGATTTAATTTTTCAAAATGCATTTTATATAAATAATGATTTATATTTCTATGACCAAGAATGGTATGAAGAAAACATACCAGTAGAATATATAATTTATAGAGCAATTGCATATTTCCCAAATGCACACGCATATATACCAACAAATAAATTATATGAAACCTTAGAAATTGAAAAATATATTCAAATATTCCAAGAGCTAGACAATAAAATACAAGATGAAATTAGAGATAACAAAATATGGGAATGTCATAACAGAACAAAAACAGGACAAACATTAATGGATTTATATTACAATTTACAGAAAGAATATGTAAATTATAAAAAAGAACATGAGAATATTAATATAGATGAATTAGTAAAAGAAAACACACAATTAAAAAATAAAAATATTGAATTAGAAAAACAAAAAGAAAATTTTGTAAATGAAACAAAAAGCTTAACAGATACAGTAAATGTATTAAAAGGTCTAAATGACAGAATGGCAAATTCAGCATCGTGGAAAATAACAAAACCACTTCGCTGGATTAGAAGAAAATTTTAGGGGATTATTATAGGAGGAAAAAAGTGAGAAGATTACAAAATATAATAAATCAAGTTAGATATTATTTTAAAAAATATGGGTTTGTAAAAACAGTAAAAAAGGTTGTTTTAAAAACATATACAAAAATATTTAGAAGAGAACAAGAAGCACATCTTGTAAGTGAAAGAGAAAAATATCAAATATGGATTAAAAATAATGAACCAGATGAAAAACAATTAGAAGAACAAAAAAATACAAAATTTAAAATAGAACCTAAATTCAGTTTAGTTGTTCCAATGTACAACACACCGGTAAACTTTTTTGAAGAATTAGTAGATTGTTTAATTAATCAAACATATTCAAATTGGGAACTTTGTTTAGCAGATGGAAGTCCAAAAGAAAATGAAGAAATAAAACCAATATTAGAAAAGGATGAAAGAATTAAATATAAATTTTTAAACGAAAATAAAGGGATTTCAGGTAATACAAATGAAGCTCTAAAATTAGCAACAGGAGATTATATAGCATTACTTGATCATGATGATTTAATACCAAGATTTTGTTTATATGAACTTACAAAAACAATAAATGAACATCCAGATGTAGAATTTATATACACAGATGAAGATAAAATTGAAACAACACAAGCAACAAGAAGAGACCCACATTTTAAACCAGATTTTGCAATAGATACTCTACGTTCAAATAATTATATAACACATTTATCTGTATTTAAAAAAGAATTAATGGACAAGTTAGGTGGATTTAGAGACAAATATAATGGAGCACAAGACTTTGATATTATAATGAGAGCATGTGAAGAAAGTAAAAAAATAATACATATACCAAAGGTTTTATATCATTGGAGAGTACATCCAAACTCAACAGCAATGGTAGCAGATGCAAAACCATATGCTTATGAAGCAGGAATAAAAGTAATAGAAGACCATTTAGAAAGACAAGGATTAAAAGCAAAAGTAACACATGGTGGAGATATACCAGGAGTATATGAAGTAGAATACGAAGTAGAAGGAAATCCAAAAGTTTCTATAATAATACCAAACAAAGACAGTGTAAAAATATTAAAAAACTGTATAAATTCAATATTAAAACTTACAACATATGACAACTATGAAATAGTAATAGTAGAAAATAATAGTACAAATCCAAAAACATTTGATTATTATGAAATGATACAAAAATTAGATAAAGTTAGAGTTGTAAAATATGAAGAAAAAGGCTTTAATTATTCTAAAATAATAAATTTCGGAGTTAAAAATTGTCCAGACAGTGAATTTGTAGTTCAATTAAATAGTGACACAGAATTATTAACACCAAACTGGTTAGAAAAATTTATTGGTTATGCACAAAGAAAAGATGTCGGAGCAGTTGGAGCAAGATTATATTATGAAGATAAATCGATACAACACGCAGGAATTGGAATAGCAATATGCGATTTAGCAGCAAACTTACTTACAAATACACCAAATGGTTTCCATGCATACTTTGGAAGAGAATGCTTAACACAAGATTTATCAGCAGTTACAGGAGCATGTCTATTCTCAAGAAGAAGCATATATGAAGAAGTAGGTTATATGGATGAAGAAAACTTTGCAGTAGCACTTAATGATGTTGACTTTTGTTTAAAAATTAGACAAAAAGGTTACTTGATAGTATATAATCCATATGTAGAATTTATGCATTATGAATCAAAAACAAGAGGCTATGAAGATTCGCCAGAAAAACAAGCAAGATTTGAAAGAGAGTGTAATAATTTTAGAACAAAATGGAGAAAAGTGTTAGATGCTGGTGACCCATATTCTAATATAAACTTTGATAAAAATACTGCACAATACAATGTCAGAACAGATAAAATAGAGGAGAAAAAATAGATTAATGGAAACATTATATAAAGAAAAGAAAATTAACAAAGAAACCCTAGAGAAAATTACTAGTATTTTAGGATTTTGTATAGAATTTTTAATGTCTGTAATATTAATATATTCTATTTACAAAATTACAATATATAAAGAAAATCAAAACATATGGAATCTTAAGTATATACTTATAAGTATAATACCATTTGTTATAGTAATTGCAAATATAATTTGGAATTGTAAAAAAGGAATATTTGAAAAAATAATAATTTCATTTCTTATTCCTGTTGGTATGATGTATGCTTTTTTTCTGGCACCAAGTTATGTACCAGATGAGCATGCTCATATCTGGAAAGCATTAGAAATTTCTCAAGGAAAATTAATAACCAATATAGATGAGAATGGAGATTCATTGGAAAGCATACCAGCTTTTTTTGAAGATAATAGAATTCCAAATATAAAAAGATATGGGCAATTTAATGATGCAATTAGAGAAAAAACAGATTATAATGATTTAGTAGAAGTAGAAAATCCTGCAAAGGCATATGCACCTATATTATATATTGCCAGTGCATTTGCTTTTTGGATTGCTAAAGTTATTGGGCTTAATGGGATTATGGCTATATATTTAGCTCGTTTATTTAATTTTATAATATTTTTAATTTTTAGTTATCTTGCTATAAAATTAATACCAGCAGGTAAATGGATTATAGCGACAATATTGTTTTTTCCAATTACATTACAGCAAGCAGCATCAATATCAGCAGATAGTATATTAAATTCTTTATCACTATTTTATGTATGCTATACATTATATATATGCAAAAAGGCAGATAAAATTAGTATATGGCAAAAAATTATGTATATAGCAATAGGAATTATAATTGCAATATCTAAAATAGTTTATATACCACTTGTTGGAATAAGTTTATTATTGATAGGAAACAAAAAAATAAGTAAAAAAGAGAAAGGAATATTTATCACAATTTCAATAGTATCAGCAATTTTATTTGGAATATTCTGGTTTCTCTTTATGCAAAAATATGCAGGAAGTGGAGACAATACGTATAATGAATTAAATCAAGTTGATTTAAAGGGACAAATAATAAATATAATAAAAAATCCCCAAATACTTTTTACAGCAATTTACAATACAATAAAAGATGGGCTATATTTAGATAGTGCTATTGGAAATTATATGGGATGGTTAAATATAGAAACAGCCCATATAGTTATATATACATTTATTATGTTATTTATATTATCTCCGTTTTTAGAAAAAGGCGAGGTAGAATATAGTAAATGGGAAAAAATATGGGGAGTATTAATTTATGTTGGTACATATCTTCTAATTATATTTGCAGCATATTTATCTTGGACTACCGTTGGAAAAGATACAGTAATGGGAGTACAGGGAAGATATTTTATACCAGTAATTGCGTTACCAATGTTATGCCTATGTAGCAAAGAAAGATATTTGAAATTTAATAATATAAAATTAATTATGCCAGTAATCTATCTAGTATTAAATGTAATTACTATAATAGATATAGCAAAATTCTTTTTATAAAAAAGGAGAAAGTATATGAAAGTTTTAATAATAATACCAGCTTATAATGAAGCACAAAACATAGAAAAAACGGTAAAAGATGTTACAGAAAACACAGACTATGACTATATAGTTATTAATGACTGTTCAAAAGACAATACAAAAGAAGTATGTGAAAAAAATAATTTCAATATGTTATCACTACCAATAAATTATGGACTAACAAGTGGTATACAACTAGGAATGAAATATGCATATCAAAACGGTTATGACATAGCAATACAATTTGATGGAGATGGACAACATCAAGCTAAATATTTAAAAGACTTAGTAAAAGAAATTGAAGAAAACAATGTAGATGTAGCAATAGGCTCAAGATTTGTAACTGAAAAGAAACCTTTTACTACAAGAATGATAGGAAGCAGATTAATTTCTTTTAATATAAAATTAACAACAGGAAAAACAATAAAAGACCCTACATCTGGAATGAGAGCATACAACAAAAAAGCAATATGGGAATTTAATAGAAATGCAAGTTTAACACCAGAGCCAGATACTTTAGTATATATGATGAAAAAGGGATTAAAAATAAAAGAAGTTCAAGTTGAAATGAAAGACAGAGAATTTGGAGAAAGTTATTTAAATCCAATACGTTCTATGAAATATATGGTAAATATGATATTTTCTATATTATTCATAAGATCGATAACAAGAAAAAACAAATAGAGGTGAAAAAATATGTCAATAACATTAAGAATAATATTAATAGTATGTTCTTTTATATCATTTTTCTTATGTATAAAGAAGATAAAACAATCAAAATTAAAAGTTGCAAATTCTGTAACATGGATGCTTGGTAGTATCATACTAATATTAATGAGTATATTCTCAAATGCAGTAGCATGGATATCACAAAAACTAGGATTTATGGCACCAGTAAATTTTGTATTTTTAGTAATGATTGCATTTTTGTTAATACAAGTATTTATAGATAATATACATATAACTGAATTAAATGAAAAAATAAAAGATTTAGATCATTATATAGCATTGAAAGAACAAAAAGATAAAAATTAATAAAGGAGAATTATTAAAGTGGAAGATAAAATAACAATATATGTAGCAACACATAAAAAAGCTGAATTTCCTAAAGAAAAAATATATAAACCAATAAGAGTTGGATCAGCTTTAAATAAAGAAGATTTTGGCTATCAAAGAGATGATATAGGAGAAAATATATCAAACAAAAACAAAAACTTTTGTGAATTAACAGCAACATATTGGATAATGAAAAATGATAAATCAGATATAGTTGGTTTAACACATTATCGTAGATACTTTTTTAAAAAACATAAAAATAACAAATTAGAAAATGTATTAAGTGAACAAGACATAAAAGAAATATTAAAAGAAAATGATATAATCGTTCCAAATTATACATTTATAATAAAACATAATGCAGAAAAATCTTGGGAAAAAACTCATATAAAGAAAGACTATGATGAATGCAAAAAAATCATAAGTGAAAAATATCCAGATTATATAGAAGCATTTGAAAAATTTTCAGAGAGTAGATTTTTATATATTTGTAATATGTTTATTGCAAGAAAAGAAATATTTGATGAATATTATAAATGGTTATTTGATATTTTATTTGAATTAGAAAAAAGAACAGATGTAAGTAATTATGATGACTATAACAAAAGATTATTTGGATTTATGTCAGAAAGATTATTTAATGTTTGGTTAATAAAACATAAAGAATTAAAAGTTAAAAGAATGCCAGTATACAATATAGATAGAAGACCATATAATCAATATTTTATGATAAATTAAGGAAGGAAAACAAAAATGCAAACAATAGCTATATTTTCAGGATACTATTTACCACATTTAGGAGGAGTAGAAAGATATACATATAATTTAGCCAAAAAGTTAAAAAATATGGGGTATAAAATAATAATAGTAACATCTAGATATGATGAAAAATTAAAAGAAATAGAAGATACAGAATATGCTAAAATATTTAGATTACCAACATATAAAATAGTTTCAGGTCGTTATCCAATAAACAAACAAAATAAAAGATGCAAAGAATTGCTTGAAATGGTAAAACAAGAAAATGTAAATTCAGCAATAATACAAACTAGATTTTGGACAACTTCATATATTGCATCAAAATTTATAAGCAAAAACAATATACCAGCATGTTTAATAGAACATGGAAGTACACATTTTACTGTAAACAATAAAATCTTAGATTTCTTTGGTGAAAAATATGAACATATATTAACTAATTCAATAAAAAAACGAGTTAAAGATTATTATGGTGTTTCAAAAAAATGTACAGAATGGTTAAAACATTTTAACATAGATGCCAAAGGTGTATTCTATAATTCTGTAAATAGTGAAGAAGTAGAAGAGTATAGTAAATTCATACAAAAAGATACAGGAAAAATAAATATAACATATACAGGCAGAATGATAGAAGAAAAAGGTGTATTAAGATTAATAGATGCATTTAAAAATTTAAATGAAAAATATGATAATTTGGAATTGAATTTAGCAGGAGATGGACCAATATTAGAAAAAATAATTCAAGAAAATAAAGATATCAAAAATATACATATATTAGGAAAAATATCTCATGATGAAGTCATGCAATTACTTGGAAAAACTAACATATTTGTTAATCCATCACATTTCTCAGAAGGATTACCAACAACAATACTAGAAGCGGGATTAATGGAATGTGCAGTTGTAGCGACACCAATGGGAGGTACAACAGAAATAATATCTGATGATAGTTTAGGATATATATGTGGTTTTGAAACACAAGAAATTCAAGAAAAAATAGAAAAATTAGTAAATGAACCAGAAGTCATGAAAGATATGAGTATAAAAATAAAACAGAAAGTTAAAGAACAATTTTCTTGGGATATTACTGCAAAAAAGATAGCTGAAACAATAAAATATATATAATAAAATAAGAAACGAGGAAAACCACATGGTAAAAAAGAATGAATTCATATGGAATATGCTAGGCAGTTTTATATATGCAATGTTTAGTGCGATAATACTTGCAATATGTACAAGAGCAAATAGTATAGAAATTGCGGGAATATTTTCTATAGCATATGCAACATCTTGTATATTAAATGCAATAGGAGATTTTGGAATAAGAATATATCAAGTAACAGATACAAATAGAAAATATACATTTTCAGAATATCTTTCTGCAAGAATTATAGCAATATTAATAATGGTTGCATTTAGTATAATATTTGTTGTAATAAGTGGATATTCATCTACCAAATTAGCAATTTGTTTAATTTTAGTGTTATATCGTGTTATAGATAATTTAAGTGAAACATTTCAAGCAGAATTTCAAATGAATAATAGATTAGATATAGCAGGAAAATCAATGGTACTTAGAAATTCAATAGCAATTATTATATTTGCAATATTTGATATAACAACACATAATATAGTAGTTGCATCAATATTAATGACTATTGCAAATCTAATAATATTCATTTTATATGATATGAAAAAAATTAAACAATTCAATAGTGATAAAATCAAAATAAAAATAAAAGAAGCAAAAGATATTGTTAAAGATTGTTTTCCAATGGCAATAGCAAGTATATTAAATGTATATGTAATAAATGCAGTAAAATATGCAATAGACTCAAAAGGCGATAATACAATGCAAACATATTTTAATATTATATATATGCCAACATTTGTAATAAATTTAGTAAGTATATTTATAATAAAACCTTTTTTAAAAACATTTGGAGACTATTGGAATTGTGGGGAACACCAAAAATTATTTGCAACATTGTTAAAAATAATTGGTGCATTAGTAGCAATTACTGTAATAATTGAATTAGGATGTTATATTTTAGGAATTCCAGTATTAAGCTGGTTCTATGGAGTGGATATAAGCTTATATAAAATGGAATTAATGATTTTAATAATATCAGGTTTATTATATGCTATATGTAATTTACTATTTAATATGTTAGGAACTATTAGGAAACAATCATATGTATCAATAGTATATATATTAACATCTTTAATAGCATTTATACTTCCACCATTTCTTGTAAACCAATACAATATGATGGGAGCAGTATTAGCAAACTTATTTATAATGCTAATACTATGTATATTGTTGGCTGTATTTTTAATTATAGGAATAAAACAACAAAAAAATAAATTGGAGGAAAAATAATATGAAAAAATACGATTATTTAATAGTTGGAGCAGGTTTATATGGAGCAACATTTGCATATGAAGCTGCAAAAAAAGGGAAGAAATGTCTAGTAATAGATAGAAGAAATCACATTGGTGGAAATATATATTGTGAAAAAATAAATGATATAAATGTACATAAATACGGAGCACATATATTTCACACGAGTGATAAAGAAATATGGGACTATGTAAATCAATTCGTAGAATTTAATAATTATGTTAATTCTCCAATAGCAAATTATAAAGGAGAAATATACAATTTACCTTTTAATATGAATACATTTTCTAAATTATGGGGAGTAATAACACCAAAAGAAGCTGAACAAAAAATAGAAGAACAAAAAGCAGAATTTAATATTGCAGAACCAAAGAATTTAGAAGAACAAGCAATTTCATTAATTGGAAAAGATATATATTTTAAATTAATAAAAGAATATACAGAAAAACAATGGGGAAAAGATTGCAAAGAATTACCAGCATTTATAATAAAAAGACTACCAGTAAGATTTACATATGATAATAACTACTTTAATGATAGATACCAAGGAATTCCAGTTGGTGGTTATAATGTAATAATAGAAAAAATGCTAAAAGATGCAGATGTTGAATTATGCGTAGATTACTTAAAAAATAAAGAAAAATATAATGAATTAGCAGACAAAATATTATATACAGGAATGATAGATGAATATTATGATTATAAATATGGAAATCTTGAATGGCGTTCATTAAAATTTGAAAATGAAATTTATAGTGACATAGATAATTATCAAGGAAATGCAGTTGTTAATTATACAAGCCATGACCAAAAATATACAAGAATAATAGAACATAAACATTTTGAATTTAACAAATGTAAAGGAACAGTAATAACAAAAGAATATCCAATGAATTGGAATAAAGGTGATGAAGCATATTACCCTGTTAATGACGAAAAAAATAATAATTTATTTGCAAAATACAAAGAATTAGCAGATAATGAAGAAAACGTCATTTTCGGGGGAAGATTAGGAAACTACAAATATTATGATATGGACAAAGTTATAAAAGCAGCATTAGAAAAAGTTGGGGAAGTTATTAAATAAGTTACAATAATATAATAAATTGGTATTGATTTTATTTGAAAAACATTTTAAAATAGAATTAGATATATATTCTTGGAGGGGAAGATTATGAAAAGAAAAATTTTAGTAACTATCATATTATTTACCATATTACTTAATTGTTTTTCAACTATAATTATGGCAGCAAATAACAATGTGGCTAATAATAAAACAACAAATGAAACAAATCAAGTTGATAACACAACAAAAAATCAAAATACTACTAGCCAAAATAAAATTGAGAATAATGTAGAAAATAAAGCTACAAATACAACTGAGGAAAAATCAGAAAATACTTTAGAAAATAACACTGATAAAAAGAATGAAAATAAAGTTGAAAATAAAACTGAAGTAAAAAATGAAACAAAATCAGAAAATAAAATAGAAAATAATACTAATAATACAGAAAAAGAAAATAAAACAGAAAACAATACTAATAATACAGAAAAAGAGAATAAAACAGAAAACAAAGTAAAAAATCAAATAAATAAAGCAGAAGAAGAAGAAAAAATAGATATGTCTGATGAAATTGATACTCAATCATCACAAGAAGGTAGAGCAATTGAAAGTAATGGAGTACAATATAGAACACACGTACAATATGATGGATGGCAAAACTGGAAAAGCAATGGAGAAATGGCAGGAACAGAAGGAAGAAGTTTAAGACTTGAAGGAATAAATATAAAATTAACCGGTGATATTGCATCAAAAGTTAAGATAAAATATCAAGTACATATACAATATGAAGGATGGCAAAATTGGAAAAACAACGGAGAAATGGCAGGAACAGAAGGAAAAAGCTTAAGACTTGAAGCAATTAAAATAAAATTAGAAGATACTGAAGAGTATTCAGTAATGTATAGAGTTCATGTGCAATATGAAGGATGGCAAGACTGGAAAAAAGATGGAGAAATGGCAGGAACAGAAGGAAAAAGTTTAAGATTAGAAGCTATCCAAATAAAAATAGTTCCTAAAATAAAAGTAGCATTAATTAACTTAGATACAGCATATAATGGTTCTGTATACTATAGTCCATCAACAATAAATGTATCTGGATGGAAAATGGCAAATGTTTCAAATACTAAAATGAAAGTTTACATAGACAATAGCTCAACGCCAATAAGTGATAATCAAATTTTATATCAAAAAAGACAAGATGTTATATCTATTATAAAAGGTTATGGAACTGAAAAAGAAAACGAAAAACCAGGATTTTCATTTAATCTTAATGGAGCTAATATGAAAAGCGGAACACATACTATAAAAATCGTAGTTTATAGTAAGAATGATGAAAAAATCCAAGAGCTTGAATCAAAAATAAAAATAGATAGGGATTTACATGTACAGTATAATTCACATGTACAATATGATGGATGGCAAAGTTGGAAAAAAGATGGAGAAATGGCGGGAACTTCTGGAAGAAGTTTAAGATTAGAAGCTATTAATATTAAATTAATTAATGCGCCAGCAAATGCCGGAATAATATATAGAGCACATGTGCAATATGATGGATGGCAAAATTGGAAATCAAATGGTCAAATGGCAGGAACTTCAGGTAGATCTTTAAGAGTAGAAGCAATAGAAATAAAATTACAAAATATGAGTAATTATACTGTAGAATATCAAGTGCATGTTCAAGACTATGGTTGGAGTGGTTGGTACATTGATGGAGAAACAGCAGGAACAGTTGGACAAGGAAAAAGATTAGAAGCAATTAGAATTAGGATTGTACCAAAATATAAAAGAAACTATAGAGGAATAGATGTTAGTGAATTTAATCATAGCATAAATTGGGCATTAGTAAAAAGAAGTGGAGTAGAATTTGCAATGATTAGAGTTGGTTATAGAGGGTATGGAACAGAAGGGAACTTTAAAGAAGATGCAAATTTTAGAATTAATATAGAATCAGCTAAAAAAGCAGGAGTACCAGTCGGAATATATTTTGTAACACAAGCTACAAACAGAAATGAAGCAATAGAAGAAGCAAATTGGGTAATAAATAAATTAAAAGGATATAGTATAGATTACCCAGTAGCAATAGATATAGAAAGGTCTGCAAAACCAAACGGTTTAGGAAGAGCAGATGGATTAGATAAAAATACTCGTACATATTTAGCAAAAACCTTCTGTCAAACTATACAATCAGCAGGTTACACACCATTAGTTTATACAAATGTAGATTGGGCAACAAATAAATTAGATATGTCTCAATTATCTGCATACGACACTTGGATTGCAAGTTATAAACAAAATATTCAATCAGGACCAAGCTATAATGGTAAATACGCAATTTGGCAACATACAAGCTCTGGAAAAATAGATGGAATTCTTGGAAATGTAGATTTAAATATTTGTTATAAAAAATATTAATGAAAGGAATACAAAATGTCAAAGATAAAAGAACTATATAATAAATATAAAGAAATTATAAATTATTTAATATTTGGAGTATTAACAACAGTAGTATCTTTAGTGGTATATTATATTTCCGTATTTACATTTTTAAATCCAGATAATCCGATTCAATTACAAATTGCAAACATTTTATCTTGGATTGCAGGAGTAACATTTGCATATATTACAAATAGAAAATTTGTATTTCAAAGTAAAGAACAAAATAAGTTAAAAGAAGCAACAAAGTTTGTTGCTTCTAGAATTGTAACACTTATATTAGATATGGTTATAATGTGGTTTGGAGTAACTATATTACATGAAAATGATAAGATAATAAAATTATTATCTCAAGTAATTGTTGTTATAGCAAACTATGTATTTAGTAAATTGATTGTGTTTAAGGAAAATAAAAAAAATGAAAAATAGAATTCAAAATTTTATACAACAAGCAATTGCAATAATATTTTCAATATTATTTGCCGTTGCATTAATTAATGCTATATTTTTTAATAAAACTGTTGGGATAAACTATAATATAATATTTATGTTAGTAGGAACAATAATTATTTATATAATAATGTTTGTATTTTATTATCTATATAAAAAAAATAATAAATCATTTTTAGAACGTAAACCTAAAAAAACAGACTATTTTTTAGTAGTTACAATAATCTTTTTTATACAATTTATTCTAGCAAAATTTACATATGCTAGATATGGATGGGATTGTGGAAAGGTAATATCAGATGTATATGGATTAATAAAGAGTGGGAAATTTGAATTTTTATATTATGCACAATATCCAAATAATATAGGAATATTTATAATAATAAAAAATGTAATTGAAATAGCTAAATATTTTGTAGATGTGCAAATAATATATAATTGTTTTTTATCAGCAATGATATTTAATATAATAATGGTAGATATAGCTTCAATATTTACATTTTTAACAATAAAAAAAGTAATTGGAAATAAAAGTGCATATTTATCACTAATTTTTATATTTCCATTAATGTTATTTTCACCATATATAAACATACCGTATACAGACACAATATCAATGGTATTTCCGATAATTATTCTATATTTATATATTTGCATTAAAGAATTACCAAAAGAAAGAATAAAAAAATATATACTATCATTTTTATTAGGTATGTTAATGTTGATAGGTGTATTTATAAAACCAACGGTAATTATTATGCCAATAGCAATAATAATAATTGGAATTTTAAACCTAAATAAAGAAAAATTAAAAAATATAGTATATTCAATAATTGTAATGATATTTTTTATAATGGGTTGTGGAATATCTTATCTAGGTTACAACATTCAAAAAAACAAAATATTTGGAGAACTAATATCAAAACAAGCACAAGAAGACTTTAAAAGATCATATACACATTTTTTAATGATGGGAATGCAAGAAAGACAAAATGATGTAATAGTAGATGGAAAAAATCAAACTTTGTATGGAACATATAATGTCCAAGATGATTTAAATACGTATTCAATAAAAGGTTATAAAGAAAAACAAGAATATAATTTAAAGATAATAAAAGAAAGATTAAAAAACTTTGGAATAATAGGTTATATTAAATTTTTATACAACAAAGCAAATTGGATTTTATCAGATGGAACATTTTATTATGGTTATGAAGGAACATGGATTGTAGATGGTTACCAAAATCAAAATAAAGTAGCAAAGATAGTACAAAAATTTATAACTGTTGATAGTAAAGCATATAAATATATAACTGCAAATATAATGCAAATATCATGGTTAATAATTCTTTTAGGATTAATGTTATCTTATAGTAAAGAAAAAAATGAATATTTAGATATAGGAAAATTAGCAATAATAGGAATAATACTATTTATATTAATTTTTGAAGGAAGAGCAAGATATTTAGTTAATTATATTCCGATATTTATATTTATTGGTGTAGATGGTTTGAAAATTAGTTTAAACAAAATATTGACAATGAAAGATAAATAAAATCATATCAAATCAAAAAAAGGAGAATAAAAATGGAAAAGAAAAAAGTAACACTTGTAATACCAATGTATTATGAAGAAAAAGTTGTACAAGAATGTTACAAAAGAGTAAAAAGTAATTTAGAAAAACTTACAAACTATGAACATGAAATAATATTTGTAAATGATGGTAGTAAAGACAAAACATTAGAGTTATTAGAAAAAATAGCTGAAAATGATAAATGTGTTAAAATAGTATCTTTTTCAAGAAACTTTGGACATCAAGCGGCAGTTACAGCAGGACTACAATATGTAACAGGAGATGCAATAGTAATAATGGATGCCGATTTACAAGACCCACCAGAATTAATTCCAGATATGCTAAAATTATGGGAAGAAGGAAATGAAGTAATATATGGAAAAAGAAAATCAAGAGATGGTGAAAGTGCATTCAAACTATTAACAGCAAAAATGTTCTACAAAACACTAAATGCATTATCAGATGTAGAAATTCCAAAAGATACAGGAGACTTTAGATTAGTAGATAGAAAAGTAGTAGACACAATAAACACATTACCAGAACACAATAAATTCTTAAGAGGTCTATTTAGCTGGGTAGGTTACAAACAAAAAGCTTTTGAATATGAAAGAAAAGAAAGATTTGCAGGAGAAACAAAATATCCATTAAAGAAAATGCTAAAATTAGCTTCTGATGGAATAATAAGTTTTTCAACAAAGCCATTAAAACTAATAGGAATATTGGGTGGAGTTTGTATAGCAATATCATTAATATTATTAATATATATAATAGTAAATGCTATTGGAAAATTTAACTATTTATCAGTTGAATGGCCAATTATAACAGCAGTAACATTCTTCTCAGGAGTGCAATTAATGACAACATGGATTATATCAGAATATATAGGAAGAATTTATGATGAAAGCAAAAAAAGACCACAATATATAGTTGATAAAAAAATAAATATAGAATAAAGGAAAACAAAAGATGAAAAATAGAAAAATTAGTGCTTTAGAAACAGCAATTATTTCGATATTAAGTTTATGCCTATTAATTTATGAGTTGGGATTTTGTAACTGGAATGCATTGGCAAATAAAACCTATAATTTTTCTTTGTTTAGAACAATTATATATATTGTTTGTATAATTCTATATAGTAAATTCTCAAAAAGTTTTATAGAAGAAGCGGAAAAAGTAATAAAATATAAGAAAAAATTGATAATAGTATATTCAATTATTGCAACAATTTTTACTATATATGAATTATTTTCTCATAAAAACATATATTCAATAATTTTAATATTATTAGTAGAATTAAATGGAATGTTATTTATATTATGTGTTACAAAAGATTATATAAAAAATATAGTTTTAAGTATAATAACATTTGGTTTTCTATTCTCAATTACAACTACAGTGTATCATATTGTAGATGAGAAAAGACATTTTTTATCTGCTTTAAACATAGCTGATGGTAATTTTAATTATATGAATAAACCAATAACAGATGGTGCATTTCATAATATAGAATTTAATAATCCATCAATAAACTTAGCAATAGATTATTTTGGAGAAAAATATAAAGAAGATAAATACGAAATTCCAGAAAATGAAGAAGTATATTCAACTCCAACAGATACATCACCAATACTATATATCCCAAGTGTTATAGGAATAAATCTAGCAAGGCTATTAGGGCGGAAGTGTAGCGGACATATTTATAGCAGGTAGAATATCAAATGTAATTTGTTACGGAATATTGTTAATAATCATATTTAAATTATTAAAATTCAAGCAAGACATATTTTACTGTTCATATTTATTACCAATAGCAATTATATTAGGAGCATCATATTCTATTGATGCATTAACAATTGGAATAATAGGTATTTTTATTGCATATGTATTAAAACTAAACATGGAAAATAAAGGAACAATAACATTTAGGCAATTTTTAATATTATTAGGATTAATGGTGTTATGCTTGTTATGTAAAAATGGAGCATATTTTGGAATATGTACGTTAATATTTTTATTGCCAATAATGAAAAGCATAAAAAAAGATAAAAAAATTCTATGTACAGTAATTATAATTATTATGTTAGCATTAGGATTTGGAATGTATGAAGGAATAAAAATATCAACAAATTCTCAGGGAGATTCAAGAGTTGATGGAACTAGTCCAATAAAACAAATAGAATTTTTATTAGAAAAACCAAGCAATATATTAACAGTATATATAAATTATATTCGCTCATCAATATTTAATTTAAATTGGTATACAGGATTTAATTTAAAAGTATTTTGCGGACCATATTATAGTATAATAGCATATATATTATTTATTTTTGTATTATATAAATCTATAACAGATAATACATATACATTTAATAAAAAAGAAAAAATAATAATGTTTAGTACATTTGGAATAACATTTTTATTAACAACATTTGCATTTTATTTATTAGTAACACCAGCAAGAGCATTATCAATAAATGGTTATCAAGCACGATACTTAATTGCAATCTTACCATTGATATTAGTTAATATAAATAGCAAAAAGATATCAACAGATTATAGAGATACAAATGAATATAGTAAAACAGCATTATATATAGGAATATTGACAATAATAGATTTATTATCAAAAATTGGTATATAAAAAGGAAAAAGTACAAGAAAAAACTTGTACTTTTTTCTATTTAGTGATATTATAATGACTGAAATTAAAGGAAAGAAGGAATAACATATGAAAATACTTATAACAGGTGCAAATGGAATGCTTGCAAAAGAAGTAAAAGAAAAATTTGCAAAAGGAAATGATATCACTGCAACAGACGTTTCAGAACTAGATATAACAGATGAAAAAGCAGTATTTGAATTTATAAACAACTTAAAACCAGATTATATAATAAACTGTGCAGCATTTACAGCAGTTGATAAAGCAGAAGAATGTTATGAATTAGCAGATAAAATAAATGGAGATGGACCAACAAACTTAGCAAAAGCTGCAAAAGCCGCAGGAAGTAAATTAGTACACATATCAACAGACTATGTCTTTGGAGGAAATCTAGATTTATCAAAAGATTATAAAGAAGATGATAAAAAAGAACCAGTAACAGTATATGGAAAAACAAAATTACATGGAGAACAAGGAATAGAAAACAATATGGATGAATACTACATATTTAGAACAGCATGGTTATATGGAGTAGGAGGAAACAATTTTGTAAAAACAATGACAAAATTAGGCTCAACAAGAGATGAAATAAATGTAGTATCAGACCAACACGGAAGTCCAACATATGCAAAAGACTTAACAGAAATAATATATCAAGCAATAGAAAAACAAATACCATACGGAATATACAATGCAACAAACGAAGGATACACAACATGGTATGATTTTACAAAAGAAATCCTAAAAGAACAAGGAATTGAATGTAAAGTGAACCCAGTAACAACAGAAGAATATATAGAAATGATGAAAGTTACACAAGCCAAAAGACCATTTAATTCACAAATGTCAAAAGAAAAACTTGAAAAATGTGGAATAAAAGTTCCAGATTGGAAAGATGGATTAAGAAGATATTTAGAAGAAGAAAGATGTCAATAGGGATGCCATTTTTTGACATTTCAAGTTAGTCAAAGTGCCGATGGGGACAACCTCATTGGACAGTAAGGAGGAAATAATGAAAAACAGAAAAGGAATAATATTAGCAGGAGGAAGTGGAACAAGACTATACCCATTAACACTTGCAATATCAAAACAAATAATGCCAGTATATGACAAACCAATGATATATTACCCATTATCAGTATTAATGGAAGCAGGAATAAAAGAAGTATTAATAATATCAACACCAAGAGATGCTGAAACATTCAAAACACTTTTAGGTGATGGTTCACAATGGGGAATGACATTTGAATATAAAATACAAGAAAAACCAAATGGACTTGCAGAAGCATTTATTATAGGAGAAGACTTTATAGGAGAAGACAATGTTGCAATGATATTAGGAGATAACATGTTTTATGGTTCACACTTATCAGAAATGCTAAAAAGAGCAAATGAAAGAGAAAATGAATCAACAATATTTGGTTACCAAGTAAAAGACCCAAGAGCATATGGAGTAGTAGAAATAGACAAAACAGGAAAAGCAATATCTATAGAAGAAAAACCAGAAAATCCAAAATCAAATTATGCAGTACCAGGACTATACTTCTATACAAATGATGTAATAGAAATAGCAAAAAATGTAAAACCATCATCAAGAGGAGAACTAGAAATAACAACAGTAAATGAAGAATATATGAAAATGAACAAATTATATGTAGAAACATTCGGAAGAGGAATGACATGGTTTGATACAGGAACACATGATGCATTACTAGAAACAGCAAGCTTTGTACAAACAATAGAAAAAAGACAAGGAATGCAAGTATGTTGCCCTGAAGAAATAGCTTATCAAAAAGGTTGGATAACAGCAGAACAATTATCAAAATTAGCTGATAAATATATGAAAACAGACTACGGAAAATATTTAAAAGAACTAGTTAAATAATTTTAGATAATTAAAAAATGTGTCAAAGAAAGGATGAAGAAAATGGGAAAATTTAAAAGAATAGATACTTCAATAGAAGGTGTTTGCATAATTGAACCAACAGTATTTGGCGACAATAGAGGATATTTCATGGAAACATACAGCAAAAAAGATTTTGAAGAAATAGGTTTAAACTATGACTTTGTACAAGACAATCAATCAAAATCAAAAAAAGGAGTATTAAGAGGACTTCACTTCCAAAAAGAAAATACACAAGCAAAATTAGTTAGATGCATAAAAGGAGAAGTATTTGATGTTGCAGTAGACTTAAGACCAGGAAGCAAAACTTATGGAAAATGGGAAGGTGTTGTATTAACAGAAGAAAATAAAAAAATGTTTATGATACCAAAAGGATTTGCACATGGATTTTTAGTATTATCAGACGAAGCAGAATTTGCTTACAAATGTGATGATATTTACAACCATGAAGCAGAAGGTGGACTTAAATGGAATGACCCAGATGTAGCTATTGATTGGCCTATGGGAAATTTAAAAGTTGATAACTTATTAACATCAGAAAAAGATGGAAAATGGCCATCACTAAAAGAATTAAAAGAAACAGATTTATTTAGTAATTTGAAATAAAAGAAAAGAGGAAAAAAGATGAGTAAAAATGTATTAGTAACAGGTGCTGCAGGATTTATAGGAGCAAACTTTGCAGAATATTTTGTAAACAAACATCCAGATTATAATGTAATAGTTTTAGATAAATTAACATATGCAGGAAATTTAAATAATTTAAAAAAAGTAATGGATAAAATAACATTTGTAAAAGGAGATATATGCGACTTTGATTTTGTATTAGAATTATTCAAAAAATATGACATAAACGGTGTAATCCATTTTGCAGCCGAATCACACGTTGATAACAGTATAAAAAATCCATTCATATTTACACACACAAACGTAATAGGAACACATACTTTACTAGAAGCCGCAAAACAAGTGTGGGGAGAAGGTAGCCCAAATAAATTTGTTCATATATCAACAGATGAAGTTTATGGTTCACTTAAAGAAGATGGATATTTTACAGAAAAATCTCCAATCAAACCAAGTAGCCCATACTCAGCATCTAAAGCAAGTTCAGATTTAATTGCATTTGCATATCATGAAACATTCAAAATGAATGTAAATGTAACAAACTGTTCAAATAACTATGGACCATATCAACACAATGAAAAATTAATCCCACATATGATTAAATTAGCATTAAATAATGAAAAATTACCAGTTTATGGTGAAGGATTAAATATTAGAGACTGGTTATATGTAGAAGACCACTGTGAAGCAATAGACTTAGTATTCCATAATGGAGTAGCTGGAGAAAGATATAACATTGGTGGACACAATGAAAGAAGAAATATAGAAATCGTTAAACTAATTTTACAAAGATTAGGAAAATCAGAAGATTTAATCGAACACGTAGCTGACAGAAAAGGACATGACTATAGATATGCTATAGATCCAACTAAAATCAAAAATGAATTAGGATGGTATCCAAAAACAAAATTTGAAGATGGTATTGTTAAAACTATTGATTGGTACTTAGCAAATCCAGATTGGTTAAAATAGAATAAGTACAAAATAAGGAGAAAGCAAAAATAAAAATATGCTTTCTCCTATTTTATATAATTGAATCTCTTTTTCGTAATTGATTTAGAAAAATAAAAATCATCAAATAAATTAAAATAAACAACAAAATATTACAAATAAGATTTAGCTTCAAATCAATTAAATTAAAGTGTGAAACACACAAAACCAAATATGAAATAATACTGCAAACAATAGGAATTATTAGCCAATCTATAAAATTTAATTTTATTTTTGAATATTTTATCATTTGAAAAAGACTTACAAAAAAGTTTAAAATCTCACTAATAAATATAGAAATTATATATCCCTTAATGCCATAAATTGGAAGTAAAAAATATATAAAACATATAGTTACACTTAAATCCAAAATATTACAACACATAACACCAAATTGTTTATTAAGACCTTTTAAAATACTATCAATTATATTGTCCATATACATAAAGAAAATTAAAGGAGCTAAAATTTTAAAATAAAATCCAGACTCCAAATTATTATAGATAGCTAAGCCAAGTTCATTCGAGAAAAATAAAAATATACTGCAAATACAAAAAGAAAAAGCAGAGGTCAATCTAAATATCTTATTACTAATGAAATTAATAGCTTTATAGTTCTTTTGAGCTAAATAAGTTGAAAACTCAGGGATTAAAAGCATACTATAAGAACTCATAAAAACAATAGGAAAATTTATAACAGGCATAACCATACCATTAATAATACCATATTTAGAAAGCGACTCAGAACAAGACAAACCAGATTTTTCAAGTTGGGTTGGAATTATAAGTTGTTTCAAAGTAGAAAGCCCAGAACGTATATAAGAAGTAAGTGCCACAGGAGCAGCTATTTTAATAATACTTGTTCTTTCGCCAAAAGAACGTACATTATCTAATTTTTTCTTTCTAATATCAACTTTATATAAAATATAAATTAAAGTAAAAGAGCAAACTTCTGATATAACATCAGCCAATATTAAAGAAATACAAACAAGTTCAACACCTTTACTAATATTAATTTGTAATAAAATGATAGTTGCAATAAGTTTTATTATAAATTCAAAAATTTGTGAAATCGCATTTTTATAAGCTTTTCGTACAGAATTAAAATAAGCATTAATGCAAGCTGACATCGCAATAAAAGGTAGACCAATAGCAATATAAAATAAAGGTTTACTTGAAACCCTGTTATGTAAGCAAACTGAGGTAATAAAATTAGAAAAAATAATAATTAAACTACCTGCAACAATTCCAAGAAGTAAACTGAAAAATATACAAGTTCTAACAGCTTTTATGCCTGTCTTTTTATTTTCTAATGCAAATTTTTCAGAAACAATACAAGTGACTGCAATATTCAAGCCAGAAGTTGCAACTGTAATAAAAAACAAATATACAGCCATTACTAAACTAAAAATGCCGACTGCTTCAGAACCTATTTTATTAGAAATATATATATTAAAAATTAATGTTACAAATCTCATAAATAATGCGGTTAATGTAAGAATTGTACCATTAATTAGAAAAAGTTTGCTTTTTTCTCTCAAAATAATTCACCTCTTTAAGGGTATTCTTGAGATGAATTTTTATGATAAAAAATATTAATTTTTATAAGAGGACGCGAAATTTGTCGTAAAAAAAAGTGCTTCTTTTCAATTGACAAAAACCAAAAAATATGATAATATAACTAACTGTGAAACACAAATAACAAAAAATAACACAAATGGTATAATTGGAAACGAACATTATTCAAAAAGAATAATGACTAACGAACAACACAAAAAGTGTTGTATTTTTTTGTTAAAAATAAAAGGAGGAACAAATGGAAAACGAAGAAAACATACTAGGAAAAGAAAAAATCGGAAAACTAATCAGAAAATTCTCAATACCATGTATAATATCACTATTAGTAAACTCACTATACAACATAGTTGACCAGATATTTATTGGTTGGGGAGTTGGTTATTTAGGAAATGGGGCAACAAACGTAGTATTCCCATTAACAATGATATGCTTAGCATTTTCATTAATGTTTGGAGATGGAGCATCAGCATATCTAAGCTTAAAATTAGGAGAAAAGAAAAAAGAAGAAGCAGGAAAAGGTGTAGCAAATGGAATTGCAATGTCTGTAATTATAGCTTTAATTATGTGCGTAATAACATTAGGATTTTTACCACAACTATTAAAGGTATTTGGATGTACAGATAACTTGAGAGAATATGCTTTAAAATATGGTTATATAATAGCAATAGGATTACCATTTATGATGATAGGAACAACATTAAACTCTATAATAAGAGCAGATGGAAATCCAAAATATGCAATGACATCAATGGTTTTAGGAGCAATTTTAAACACAATATTAGACCCAATTTTTATATTTGTATTTAAAATGGGAGTTGAAGGTGCAGCAATTGCAACTGTAATAAGCCAAATATTAACATTTATAATAAATATATGTTATATTAAAAAATTCAAATCAGTAACATTAAATAAAGAAAGTTTCAAAATAAAAGCAAGTGTAGCAAGAAAAGTAGCAATGCTTGGAATAAGTAGTTTTATAACACAAATGAGCATAGTTGTAGTTATGGCATTTGAAAACAATTTACTAGGAAAATATGGTGGACAATCAAAATTTGGTTCAGAAATTCCAATCACTGTATTAGGAATAGTAATGAAAATAAGCCAAATATTAAATAGTATAATAATAGGAATTGCAGCTGGAGCACAACCAATAATTGGTTATAACTATGGAGCTGGAAAATATGACAGAGTAAAGAGAACTCTAAAAACAGTATTAGGATTAAGTGTTATTATAAGCACAATAGCATTTATTTTATTCCAAACAATACCAGATAAATTAATATCAATATTTGGTAGTGGAGATGCAAATTATATGGAATTTGCTTGTATAGCATTTAGAACATATTTAATGTTAGTAATATGTAATGGAATTCAAATTCCATCAGGAATATTCTTCCAAGCAATTGGAAAAAGTGTAAAAAGTGCAGTGTTATCATTATCAAGACAAATACTATTCTTAATACCAGCAATGGTAACATTTGGAAAACTATGGGGAATAGATGGAATATTATATGCTGGACCATTTGCTGATGGACTTGCATTCTTAATAGCTTCAACATTATTAATCTTAGAAGTTAAACATTTAAGAAATGATGAAAATAAAGAAACAGTAACTGTTGAAGAAAAATCAGAAGTAGAAAATCAAAATGGAAGAAACATAGTAATAACAATAGCTAGAGAGTATGGTTCAGGAGGAAGATACATAGGAAAATTAGTTGCTGAAAAACTAGGAATAAAATTATATGATAAAGAATTTGTTAAAAAAGTAGCAGAAGAGACAGGACTTTCAGAAGAATTTATCAAAAATAATGAACAAAAAAGAGATGCTTTAGCTGATTTAAATAATGGTTATTATTTTGGATTAAACAATGCAGATGAATTATTCTTAAAAGAATCAGAAATAATTAAAAATACAGCAGAAAAAGAATCATGTGTAATTGTTGGAAGATGTGCTGACTTTATATTAAATGATAGAAAAGATGTAACAAAAGTGTTTATTTACAGCAATATGGAAAATAAAGTAAAAAGAGCAACAGAATTCTATGGTTTAGATAAAGCAAAAGCAGAAAAAGAAATAACAAGAATAAATAAATTAAGAGCAAATCATTATAAACATTATACAGAAAAAGAATGGAACAATCCAAACAATTATGATATCTGTATAAACAGTGATACATTAGGTGTAGAAAAATCAGCAGACTTAATATGTGAAATAGTGAATAAAAAAACTGACCAATTAGTGTAATGACATTTTAAATAAAATAGTGTATTATAAATAAGGTAACAAAAAAAGTTACCTTATTTTTATATATTAGGAGAAAATTCATGAGAAAACAAAGAGAAGTAAAAGAATTTGAAAATGTAAAAGAAATAATTTATAATTCAGCAAAGGAATATAGCAATAATGTGGCTTTTATAAAAAAAGAACAAATTAATAAAAAAGCAGAATATACCAATATAACATATAAAGAACTTTTAAATCAAATAAATTATTATGGTACAAAATTATACGATATGGGACTAAAAAACAAAAGAATAGCCATTGTAGGTCGTAATAGATATGAATGGATATTAGCTCATCTAACAAACCTTTTAGGAGGAATAGTTTCAATCCCATTAGACAAAGATTTACAAATTGATGAACTAGAAAATTCACTAATAAGAAGTAAAGCAGATGCTGTAGTATTTGATGAAAAATACATTGAAAAAATACAAAAAATAAAAGATGATAACAACACAAACATAAAAGAATATATTTCAATGTCAAAATTAGAAGGATTTTTAGATATGAATTCTTTATTAGAACAAGGAAAAGAAATTTATGAAAAAGGAAATAAAGAATTTGTAGAAACAAAAATAAATTCATACGAAATGGCCATTTTGCTATTTACATCTGGAACAACATCAAAATCAAAAGCAGTAATGCTTTCACAAAACAATATTGCATCAAATATATATGCAATGAAAAAAGTAGAAGGAATATATGAAACAGATTCAAACTTAGCATTTTTACCATTTCATCACATATTTGGTTCAACAGCATTAATAATGATGCTAGCTTGTGGTGTAAGAACATCATTTCCAGACGGATTAAGATACATTGCACAAAACTTAAAAGAATATGAAGTATCTGTATTTGTTGGTGTGCCATTATTAGTAGAAGCAATTTATAATAAAATTTTAAAAGAAATTGAAAAACAAGGAAAAACAAAATTAATAAATAATGCAATAAAAATTAGTAATGCATTATTAAAAATAAAAATTGATATAAGAAGACTATTGTTTAAACAAGTATTAGAACAATTAGGAGGAAAATTAAGATTCGTAATTTCAGGTGGAGCACCACTAGATCCAAAAGTTCAAAAAGGATGGAATGATTTAGGAATAAAAATGGTTCAAGGTTATGGACTAACAGAAACTTCACCAGTAATATGTGCAGAAAATGATTTCAAAACAAGAAACGGTTCAATAGGAGTTCCTATGGAAAATGACACAATAGAAATCGTAAATAAAGATGAAAAGGGAATAGGAGAACTTAGAGTAAAAGGACCAAATGTAATGCTTGGATATTATGAAAATGAAGAAGAAACAAATAAAGTCTTAAAAGATGGATGGTTCTATACGGGAGATTTAGGCTACCAAGACAAAGATGGATTTATATTTATAACAGGTAGACAAAAAAATATGATTGTTTTAAAAAATGGAAAGAAAATCTTCCCTGAGGAGGTAGAAACCCTAGTAAACAGAATTGATTTAGTTGAGGAGTGTATGGTTTTCGGATTACCTGATGAAAAAGATAAAAATGATATTACTTTGTCTGTTAAGGTGGTTTTAAATAAAGAAACTGCTAAAGAAGAAAAATATAAGGGCATGAGTGATGATGAGTTAAAAGATATTATTTGGAATAAGATTAAGACTGAGGTTAATGAGACTGTGCCTAGATATAAGCATATTACTAATATGATTTTTAGTAAGGAGGAATTGGTTAAGACTACTACTAAGAAGGTTAAGAGAAATGAGGAGATGAAGAAGATTTTAAATAATGGTCTTTAAATTGACCGCCCCCAAAAGAAGTATTTTTTGATATTTTCGTTGCCCCATTTAAGAAAATGTAACTCACTGGCGTTCGAACATTTTCTAAAACGGTCACCCACGGATCACTGCAATATCAATAAATACTTCTTTTGAGTGCTTCTCTACTTTTTGGATTTTTTGTGTTTTTTAGTGCTTTAATATTAATTCCTAAAAATTTGGGGAAATTTTTAGGAATTTTTTTGTGGCTTTTTTTAACTTCTTAAGAGGTCTACCCAGCTGTATATGATTTGTTTACAGGTAGTGAATGGAGTTATTTTGTCTATGTTGTTTTCGGCTACTAGATTTGTTGTGGCTAAGGTTTGCCCATCAAGTGTAAAGGTAACTTCTCCAATTTTGTCTCCTTTTTTTAGTGGTGCTTGTATATTATTATTGATAGTTATATTTTGTGTTATTTGATTTTCTTTTCCTTTTTCTATTAGTGTACCAGCGTTGTCTTCTAGAATTGCATTAACAGTGTTTTTAACACCTTTACTTACATTAACATTTTGAATTACATCATTTTTGTTTCCAAAGTTTTTAAAAGAGAATTTGCTAAAACCATAGTCTAAAAGTTTTGATGCTTCAGCAAATCTTACTTTAGTAGATGGTGCTTTCATAATAACAGCTATTAAAGATAGGTTATCTCTTGTTGCACTTGCTGATAGATTATATAAAGCTAGGGAAGTTGAACCAGTTTTTAGCCCAGTAATACCTTTATAGGTTCTAATTAATTTGTTGGTATTAACTAATTGTGATTTACCATCTCTTAAAGAATCCATCCAAATTGTTGTATATTTTGTTATATCAGGATGGTTACTTAAAAGTTCACGAGACATTAAAGCTATATCATATGCAGATGTTACGTGGCCATCTTCATCAATCCCATGACAATTTTTAAAAGTCGTATCATTCATACCAAGTTCTTTTGCTTTATCATTCATCATTTGAACAAAAGCTTCTTCAGAGCCTGCAATATGTTCAGCCATTGCTACTACACAATCATTTGCAGAAACTACACAAATTGCTTTTAACATTTCATCAACTGTTAGTGTTTCTTTTGTATCAAGCCATATTTGGGAACCTCCCATAGACCTTGCATTTTCAGAGCATGGTATTTGCTCTGTATATGAAAGCTTTCCACTATCAATTTGTTCCATAATCAAAAGAATGCTCATAATTTTTGTTACAGAAGCGGGACGTAATTTTTCATGACTGTTATGAGAATATAAAACTTGACCAGTAGATTGCTCAATCAAAATAGCAGAGCCACTTTCAAGGTTTAAAGAGTTATTATCTTCAACATTAATAGAAGTATTAATTGAAGAAGAAGTTTCTAGGGTAGCAGAATAATCAGAAGACCAAATGTAAGAACTTGAGGTGTCATAACAAAGAGATATTGTAGTAAAAGATAACACAAAAATAAATATAATAAAGGTTAAAACAAATTTACGCATATAAGCCTCCTAAAGGGTAATTAATTTAGTATAAATATATGTTGATAAAAACCATTTAGAATAAAAATTGTAAAAATCTAAAACCCTTGACATTTGGGACAAAACATATTAATATATAAATGTAAAAAGTAAAGGATGTTGAAAAATATGATTAATATAGTTGTTAAAATATTAGGGATTTTATTAGTTCTAACAGGTGTTATTTTAATATATGATGCAAGAAATATAACAAAGAAATTTTTTGGATTTGGAGACCAAAATGAGGGAAGTTCTGGACTAAAAATAATAGGATTTATTATTGCAATAGTTGGAGGAATAATTATATTTGTTGTAAAATAGATTTTTATATAAAAAAATAGATGTTTTATAAATGAAATTGACATAACAACATAAGTGGTGTATAATGTAATAAGTCAGCTAAGAGCTGATTAATAAATATAAAGTGAGGATTAGAGAGACATGAAAAAGGTTACAGCAAAACAGGAGAACACAACAGTATCAACAACAGTTAAAGACTCAATGGCGTCTAAAAAAGAGGGCTATGAGGCTGCTGGAATCCCAGTAGATAGATTAGTCGTTTGTAATGGATTGCCACTTAGTACTGTTGAATGATTGAGTGTACTAATCCGGAAAAGGAGCATTTCAATAATGCTCTTTTTTCTTTAGAAACTTTGAAAATTAAAAAAATTTAAAAAATTTAAAAATACTATTGACAATAAAAGTTTAAATGTGCTATTATAAGTAATGTCATAAGAAATGCGGATGTGGCGGAATTGGTAGACGCGCTGGTCTTAGGAACCAGTGCCAACGGCGTGGGGGTTCGAGTCCCTTCATCCGCACCAATGACGTATCTGTTCGAACTAACAGATAGATTAAAAATCATTCAAGTAAGTTGGATGATTTTTTTCTTTGCACAAAAAAAACATCATCCAATATCCTAAAAAGAAAGGATGGTGCTTGAAATGAAGATAATTAAAGAAGAACTACGATTTGAGGAAAACTTAAAGAAAAGACTAGAGTTTATATGTGAGTTCTCAAAGGTTACTCCTACTTTTGTTAATGGTAGTATAAGAAAAATTGAGAAAACCAATATCTCTTATATTGAGCCACATAGAGTAATTGTAAAAGATACTACATTTCTGGTCTTCAACTATTCTAATGATGTTTATATATCCAATCTTGCGAAAAAGATAAAATTATCTGAATTAGAAGATTATATAAACAGCATAAAATAGCTAAAAATTTGACATTTCTGAAAATCGTGATATAATACTGACAGTAAATTATTTATGTTTACCTGTTAGGAGTTGATTATATGTTTTTGGTTTGTTCCAAGAAAATATATTGTAATATAAACAGATTTAAGAGATGTCAAGGATAACTTGTGTGTTTTCTTTGATGTCTCTTTTTTGTTAGGAGGTTTATAAATTGGTTGAAGAAAATAAAAAATGTGGATTGTATATGAGGGTTTCTACCGAAGACCAAGCTCGTGAAGGTTTTAGTCTTCCAGAACAAAAAGAACGATTAGAAGCCTATTGTAAATTTAAGGATTATGAAATTGTAGATTATTATGAAGATGCAGGAATAAGTGCTAAAACTGGAAATTTCAGACCAGAATTTGAAAGATTAAAAGAAGATATTAAATCTAAAAAGATAAATACCGTTATTGCTCTAAAATTAGATAGATTTACAAGAAGTATTTATGATTGGGAAGAATTTATAAACTTTTTAGAGGAAAACGACGCTTATATAGGTTGTGTTAATGATGATATAAATACAACTACTGCAAATGGTAAGATGGTTTCAAGACTTTTAGTAAGTGTAAGTCAAAATGAAATTGAAAGAACTAGCGAGAGAACTAAAATAGGTTTAGCAGGTGCAATTAAGCAAGGTCATATTCCGCATATTGCTCCATTAGGCTATAAACATGAGAATAAAACTCTTGTAATAGATTATTCTACCAAAGATGTAGTTGTTAGAATATATGAGTTATATTATGAGGGCTATTCTTATAAGAAAATCAGTAATATCTTTAATGAAGAAAAAGTTTTAGGAAAAGATAACTGGAGAGATTCTACAATACAAACTATTCTTGAAAATGAAATATATAAAGGCGATTTTGTTCATGGAAAAAGAACTAAATCCCCTACTTATTATGAAAATGTTGTAGAGCCTATTATTTCAAAAGAAATGTGGGAAGATTGCCAAGTTCAGAAAAAGAAAAATTCAAGAAGTTATCAAAGAACATTGACTTACCTATATTTACAGAAAATAAAATGTCCTAAATGTAATCGTATTTTAGGTGGTAAAGCTACTACAAAGAAAAATGGAAAGCCCTACTTCTATTACTATTGTAACGATTGCAAAATAACCATTAAAGAAAATGCAATAAATGAATACTTTAATCAATTTATAAATGAATTAGTAGAATATGATTCTGTTGTAAATCAATTCTTTTTGCCAATGATAAGACAAAGATTTGATGAGCCTAAAGAACAACTTGAAAAAGAACTTGCTAAACAAAATGAAAAACTTGTAAGAATTAGAAACGCATATATAAATGGTGCATTTGAGTTAGATGTTTTTAATAAAGAAACTGCTGTTGTAGAAGAAGCTATAAAAAAGCTTAAAGAAGCATTAGAAGCTACTGATTGTGTAGAAGAATTAAGATTTACTCCAAAAGATATTCTATTAAAAAGAGATATAGATTTTCTTAATAAAATGATTATGAATAAGCAATATAAAGAAAGAACAAAAACATGGAAAGATTATACTCGTGAAGAACAAGCTGAACTTATAATGAAATATGTAGATGAAATAAAACTAACTTTTATAGGAAGTGAAGTAATTGTAAAAGAAATTAATTTTAGAGACTCTATCTGTAAGCCATGTCAAGAACTATATGATAAAGGTTATATTGATACAACAAAACCTGCGTTATTCGGAAATGTATTAGGAAATGTCAGATTTAGCAACTATTTACCAGAAGAAGAATTTGGAGAAATAATAATGAGATTACAACAATACTATGATGTTCATTATACAGAGGCAATATATTATCTACAAGAGCAAGTATTTTATTTTAATTTCGTTCAAGATAATAGTGCCATTGTTAGAGTATTCCCATTAGAAGATTATTACAAATTAGATCCAGATAATAAAATGGAAGAATATCGATTTGGAATAATTTATATTAATGGTGATGATTATGATGATTTTGAAATCACAGAAGCAGATAATATCGAGCCATACTTTAATGCAATACCAGATGATAGTGAAACAACAATTAAATTTGAAAATGGTAAACGTAGTGAAATTGTTGTGAAGCCAGTAAAATTCTCCGAAGAAGATACTAAATAATTGTTGCAACTTTTATTTTGGTTATGGGCTATGTTGCAACAATCAAATTAACGTGGCACGTTTTGTTTTTACGGAGTAAAAATGAAAGTGACGATAGTTAATTTGAATAAATTTTATCCCATTGGGAGAAAATTTATTGCCTCGCAGAGCCCCCGAGTTATGA
>ULPP01022411.1_pt1 | contig 62928 bp, 80 predicted proteins | sample 1953531 | NCBI WGS metagenome assembly ULPP01 (sample SAMEA4835630, study PRJEB28245) | human gut metagenome | biome: gut microbiome; material: fecal sample | place: Denmark | collected 2008
ATTTTTTCCACTTTCGTTTACAACATTTTTAACGATACTTTCTATTTGTTGCGTATCTTGAGCTTGTGCTAGCTGTAATAAATTTGCAAATAATTTATTATTACCTGCACGTTGTTGTAACATATTCATTACCATAATTTCTGGATTACCACCAGAATTAATTAAATCCATTAAAGCTTTTTGATTAAAGTTCATCTAAATTCACCTTTTGATCCTTTCCTGGAACATTAAGCATTTCTGTTAATCTGTTTTCTAATTGATCTAAGCGTTCCATAATTTTACCTACACTAGCATTTAAGTCTGCTATCTGTTCTGTTTTATTCTTTTCTAATACAGGTTGATATTTTATAAGATTTGTTGTACCATTATTATTCCAAATCTTCATATATATTTCTGAAAAATCAGCTTTAGGAAAAACTCCATATCCACCGATTGGAACTTCAGTTACTCTTACCATTTCTTCACTATCCACAATTTTACCATTTAGTCCCATTTGATTCATTATACCCTGTTGATTATTATAATTCATATACGGACTATTCGCATTATTAAAATTGTTAGGATAAAAATTATAATTATTGTTTGGATAATTCATATAAAAACTCCTTTCATATCACTTGTCAATTTTATATGAAAATTATCTATAGAGAATTTTTATAAAAATTCCAAAATTTTTGAAATTTTTTGAGGTCAAATTTTATTAAGGAAATTTAGATAATATTTATTTTTATTTTTAGACAAAAAAATAACTCCTAACTAAAAATAGTTAGGAGTTATAAATTATAATGTTTTTAAATTACCATTGGAATCTATTACTTGTACACGAGGTATTGAATCCACTATAGAAATTTGAAATACTGTTCTACTCACACCAGTAGCTACAATATGAATTGTAGCAGTTGTTGTAAAATTATCAAAAGTTTTGGTACTTGGTAATTGAATTATAATTGAGCTTGATATACCACCAGTAGTTTCAGTACGAGTTAATGATCCATTAAAATTACCGCTTGTATCTCCACCATTAAGATTTAAATTATATACCGTTCCCCAAAATCTTACTTTACCTTCTTCGCCTGATCCAACTGCCGAACTAATATTATCTGAATTAGATAAATCAACAGTAATATTAATTGTTTCTGCTTGTGCCATTGAAGTAAGTAAAATATTATTGATAGATGTATCTATCTTATACGTTAGGGTGTTATTACTATGTGACATAATACACGAAAAATTTTGTTGATAATCTTCTGACACTTTACCAGTTTTTAATATAAAAGGTAAAGATATTGTACCTCCCGCAATATCTAATTTATTATCATTTAATACTTTACCTTGTTTAGCAGATAATGATTTATCAGTAGCTTCTGATATTAAGGTGTCTACTACTTCTCGCCATGTATCAGTAAATTTAGCATCAGAAGGAACACTTTTATCTATTGTATAATTAATAGCTTGAAAAGAACTTCCATTCCAATAAACAGGTTTATTATTATTACCTATACTTGAACCTATTAAATCTGATAACGAAATAGTAGAAGAAGGCTTCTCCCATGTACCATGATTACTTAAAAATAATGTATTTGCATTGGCACTTGGAGCAGGAACCATACCATAAGTTCCATTATTTGAAGATGTTGCCCCTTTCATCATTTGTAAATAAATTAAACCAGTACCAGTATATTCAAGGTTTGTTTTTCCGCTAACTTTTCCTTCACTAGAAATATCACCTGTAGCATATACATTTATAGCATCTATATCGCCAATTATATGTGTATTACCATTAATTACCGCTTGGTATGTTTCATCTATATTTTTTAAATTATTAAAAGTACCGCCAATATACATTCTAGGAGCAGAAATACCTAAAGTGCTTAACGTTGTATATTCAGTATATAAACGATCTGATGTAATGTTATTACCTATAATTAAAGTAGCTCTTTCATCCTCTCCATTTAATATTAACTGATTTATATAATTATATATTAATCCAGCTTTTCTATTATCACTATTAGAACCAATTCCTATTTGTAGATAATTATCTGCATTAAGTATACCATAATGACCTAATTGTAGTTGCGGACGCGTGCAACTTCCCAAACACTCTCCCATTCCTGCGCCAATAGCAAGAAAAGGTTGTGTAGATTCCATGACATCTTGATCAATTTTATAATCTGTTAAATTAATACCAAAATTACCATAAATATAACCATTTGCGCCTAAAATAATTTGTTCCATTTCCGTATCAGAAATTTTATGCTTAATACCTTTAATTTGTTTAATATTAGTCGCCAACTAAATTCACACTCCTTTCTTTGCTTGTTCTTTTTCTACAAGAATTTCTATTTGTTCCCAACGAGTAAGACCCTTATACTCTTCTTGAATTATTTCTTTATTTTCCAAAATAGTATCATTAACTTGAGTAACTTCATATGTTAAATCAAATTTACAACTATTATCCTCATCTTGATTAGGAACAATAGAAATAATATTTACATTGTCTATTTCTAAAGATCCATTTCCTGCAATAGTTAAAGTAATTATTTTATTATTAGAATAAGTAATTAAATATGAATTACCTATTTTACTTTGAATACCTAAACGACTTACTATACCAGTTATATTAGGTTGTAAAACTGAAGTTAAAATATTCATACCGCCAGTAAATGGACCTGTTAATTGAATAAATCCTAATTGCATATTAATTACTCCTTAAAAATTATCTGGAGTTTGAGAATTAGCCATAGGAGAACTACCATTACTAATAAAATATAAAATACTATTATTAATCATATCTCCCATACTATCTGTACTACCAGACTCTACAAATCTCCAGGCGGCAGTTACTGAACCCAAATGTCCCACATATTTCCATCCTCTTGTGCTATAATCAAATATAAAAAATCTGCGCGGCCACTCATCGCTTACATCTACACTTGCTTCTAAATTTTGCGTTGAACCAGCACCAGCTCCAATGGAAACCATAGCACCTCTTAATTCGGGAATAGCAACTATTTTGTCATATGTCAAATTTGCATTTAACCAATTAATCATTCCAGTTACAGTCATTAAATCTGTACCATTACCTCTAAGTGTTTCAGGCTGTGCTTGCGAAGGTATATGTATTGTAATAACTGGATCACTACTACTAGGTTTCCATGATTTAGCTGTATAAGCTTCAGTAGGAATGTCTATTGCATATCCAGACATTCTAACAGCGGAAGCTGGACCTTGAGGACCTGCGATATTGCCACAAAATATTACATTTCCATTGATATCCTTCTTATAAAGATTACCATAATTAATATCATATCTATTAATTTCTGGATCCTCTCCTTCATTTGCTATTCCTGTTGTTCCTATGCATAACACATAAGAACCAATTGGAAAAGATTCAAGCACTTTAATAGCATTTAGTTTATTTTTACACGTTCCAACAATATTTATATCATTGCCGCGGCGTCCACCAAAAAATGATTCCATTTTATCCCTCCTTTATATCTGATGGTATATATTTATAGGTAATAACAAAAGGTTCTCCTACTTTTGCTTTTGCCCCTAAAGCATATATACTAATATTTTTATTATATAATTCAAATTGTCCACTATTACCGACAATAAATTTATTACCATTAATAAATACTTCTGTACCAGGATAACCTTGGAATCCTACTTTCGCAATACCATCTTTAGCATTACTTGGTACTAAATTGATAAATGAATTAGTTTGAACAAAAGTATCACTATTAGTTTCATCTACATTATTTACAATATGATAAGCTTTATCTCTATTATAATAACGAATAAAATATTGTGAATATATATCTTCTTTAAAATAATTAAAATCTAATTTTGTTATATCTCCGGATGGCGTTCTTGAAATGACAACTTGATCTAAAACTTCAGCAGCTTCATATTTAGTAATATTTTCTGATTTATAACCCAACAATTGAAATATTGCTCCAGCCGGTAAATTTATTTGGCTGCTATCAGTATTAGCTAAATTATAAGCAATATTAATATTTTGCCCATAATTAAGTGTTGCAGAAAAAGTACATTCAGAATTTTGCCAATTAGGTGTATTATACTTAGAAGACTTATCATTATGTCCTTTAGGCATAACTACACCATTACTTCCTATAAATCCCGCTAATTCAGTTGAGCTTCCATCATATATAATTTGATCTACTATATAATTTGCAGTAGTAATTTGCATCCTTTTCCCTCCTTTATACTCGATCATGAATCTTTGTACATTGCATACTCATTGTACCCTCAACATCAAGAGGTAAACTAATCGAGGTAATTAAATAATCACCAAATATTCCACTTTTTGGATCTTTTACTGTAATACGAGTATTAACCTCTAAATGATATATTGGCATACAATTAATTGTAATTTGTTCACTATAACTCGTTTCTTGATATAATAATTCTCTAGCCGCTTCATACAAACCTTGATAAACATCTTGCGTTAATGCTTCTAAAAGTGCGGTAGGCACTAATGCATACGGCTTTAAATTATTAATAAGTTCTTCCATCTTATCTTTAATTTCATTTTGAATATCTTGTTCATTTTCACCCACATGATAGTCCATATCTATTTGCTCTGGATCTTCTAATAAATAAATATTAGGAACATCTTGATCAATCATACAATTCAAACTGTCATTATTAATTGAATCTGTTCTTCGTCCAATATTCTGTACACTAAATTCTCCTATCTTTGCAGAAGAATCTATAAAATCAAGATAATATGGATAAGAAGAAGGATTTTCTTTAAAACCATAACATGTTCTTTCATTTTTTACTGCTAGTGTAGTATATGCTTTATTATCATTATCTTTAAAATAAATATCATTTTTATAAATAGTTTCATCATATTTATAACAAATACGATTTTGAATTTTGCAAATAATATAAATACCCAATAAAGAATTAAAAAGATCTTTACAAGTATCATTAAATAGTTTTGCATCTGATTCAATATAATCTTTAGCATAGCCAATAATATCTGTTAAACGTATTATTAAACTACGTAAATCTGCTAATAAAGTATATTGATATCCCATATTAATCCAACCATGATATAATAAATTCCACCAATCACGATCATCTAATTGTTCTGCAATTTGATTAATTGCATCTAATGAAATTACTTTTATAAAATCAGATTGTAAAATACTAATTATATTAACTGTTTTATTAAAAGTATCAGAAGTCTGTGTATCACTATAATCATATTTTTTTATTCGATCTACCTGAAATTGTTCATAAGCATTACTATCATATAAATGTAAATAAGTTGAATACTTATTAAAATCTTCAAATAATGATTTAACTATATCTACATTATTTAATTTATTTATTACAGTATCATAACTATTAAAAATAAATTGATTATATCCATATTTTATTTTAGTTAAATAACCATTAGTATCTTCATTTATATCATCATCTGGTACAAGAGTAAAAGAATTTAAATTTTTATCCAATTTTAAAATATTCGCACCAAGTAAATCATCATAACTTTCAGATTCAGTTACTGATCCCATGTTATTATTAGCAACAAGAGGAACACAAACTTCATAATCTTGCATATAATTAGACATACCCTTAATACGACCGCAGGCATCTATAGGTGCTTCACACACATTGTATATAAGCGGCCATTGGTCTAATAACTCCGCATAATAGTCATTTGGTGTAGAGTAAAGTAAAGCATCTTGAATACCTTGTAAATATAATTCATTGCGCCAATCTTGTGTAGTAATTTGTACGTAAAAATAAGGATGACTATCTAATTGATTTAATCCTTGATTGTATGCTTCATTAAATTTAATCCAATGAGGACGTGAAATAGAACCATCTAAATTAGTAGGAGGTTCGCTTTCCCAAATCCACACTTCATCACCAGTTATATATGACCCATCTTCATTTTGTGTAATTGTTCCTGCAACTAAAGGCTTGGCATCACGTTGAACATAAAATAAACCTGCATCTTCTTTATAATTTAATTTAGGTACATTAACTGTAATAGCTTCATATATTAATTTACCATTTGTATCATATGATTCTTTATAATATGTTTCAGTTGCACTTAAATCACTAAAATAATAAGGATGTGCAGCTCTAGGTCTATCTTCAAATACTAAAGAGCCATCGCTTAATTCTGTAAAAGGATAATAAATAACCATATTATAAGTATTGCCTGCTTTTGGTTTCTTATCTATTGCTAAATGATAACGAATTGCTAAACTATCATTATTACCATTAGATTGTTTACCCCAAAGAATAAAATCATTTTTAATTGTTTCATATTGTAAATTATTGTTATATGAAACAATCATATCAGAATTATCAAAATTATAAACGGATTTACCCAATTCTCTATTTAATTGATAAGAAATTTCTGAAGTTGGTGTAGATAAATTTATTTTATTATCTTCTGCCCATTTTTCTTTTTCTTCCTTTGTCATAGTTTCCCATTGAACTAACATATTTTGTCCTTGAAATTCTTCTTTTGTTGCAGGTGAATTTCTTAATTTATCATATAATTTTTTAGTGCTATTTGTATTACTTAAAATAGTAGATGTATATGTTGTATTTAAATAATTTTTAATTTCTTGAAAATGAAATTTACCGTCTACATCATAAAAATATTCATAATTACCACCAAGCTTTTGAACTATATTGGTTAATATAGATGTAATAGTAGATCCAATACTTGCAGTTAAATCTCCAGGATAAGTAAAATCAGTTACAGTATATCCAATCATCTCATCTTGATTATAAGTATAAAAAGTAGATGTATTAGTTGTCTCCGGTGCAAACGAATGACTATATCCAATAGGTTCATCACTTAATAATTTATAAGTGGGTAATTTTGAAGATCCTTTTGGTTCTTGTCCTATTAAATAAATATTATCTAAATATTCTTGCATATGGATATTTAAAAAATTACCATATCCTTGGGTTTTATCATGTTGTTTATAATATAAATCATAATAAAGATTAAAATTAATTGCTAAATTTTTAGTCATAGATTCGTCTAAGGCTTTAGATATAGCATCATTATCACATAATTTTATTTGGTATATAAAAATTTTATGAATATAATCTGCTTTTTCAGCTTCACTCATATTTTCTTTTAATTCCAATCCCATAGAAGATAATGCAATACCAATAGATTGAAAATCAGCATTTTCTAAAATATCTGCTTTATGCAAAATAAGAAAAGCTTCAATCAATTGATTCTCAGTTATTTGTCCCTTACTAGAATCATTTGTATATCCTTGATTATTAACATACTTTTGAAAATCTGTATATTGAATATATATATTTTCTTCTGTAATATATTTTTGTTTATCAGCAGTATCTTCTGAGTTATTTGCATTGGCTTTATCTACTTCTTTTTTATTAATTTCTATATATTCATTAATAATATTTTTACATTTTGTATATCTGGGATTTTCTATATAATTGCCAAGAGAAGCAGCATATGTTACAGTTGGTTCAAGATCACTTATAATAATATTACCTAATTGTTCTCCGCCCAAGTGATGTACTGCTTCCATGATAATATTCTCAATTAATAAATATTGAGAATAATAATCTCCCAATGCAGGAATATATTGATCTACTTTATTTAAAATAGTAGAAGAAATAAATTTACCAGAAATGCTACCATCTAATAAACACATTTTATCAGAAATATTTACTGAAAATGTTACTCCATTTTCATCATGTGTAATTGATACTCCAGTTAAAATAAAAATACCTTGTTTAAACCAAATATAATCATATTGAGTATATTGATTTGTTGTATTTTTAATACCTAATTCAATCATTACTTTTTTATTGATACTAATAATATTATCTACATTTAAAATATCATCATTAGTTTCATCAACATAAACAGTTAAACTACCAGAGCGGCGGATGGGGCTTGAAGTTTGAATAGACAAATCTCCACTCATAACCCGCCCCTGAATTTCTTGAATAGGACGCTCTGTTGTAAAATTTAAAACTGTAATTTTAACTAAAATATCTTTTACACGTAATTCATCTATGGTTTTTATAAACTCTTTATCAGTTTCATACTCATAATGTTTACGCATATTTTATTTTCTCCTTTAATCCTTTACTTCATTGGAATATTATCTAAGAAAGAATTTGAAGTTACATTAGATGTTTCTATTGTTGTTTCTTTTTCCTTTTTAGATTCTTCTCCATAATATCTTGAATCAAGAGCAACATAATAATCTAATAATACAGGTACTGGTATTAAACCATCGCCGCCTTGACTAAATTTATTTTTATTGTCACAAAATTCAAATGGATAAAAATAATTATGATAATCAATAAAATATAAAGTACCAAGACCTATATTATGGCATTCATACACTTGATTTTCTAATCCATTAAAATATTCTGAAAGTTGATCTTTACAACCATGAATTATTTCTAATATTTTTTCTGTTTCTGTTAAATTTCTAATATCTTCTATATCATGTACTACATTAATGGAACGAATTATATCATTGTTCTCCATTAGCAATACTTTTCCATGTACAGTTAATTTTTTAGCTTTTAAATCTTGATCAATAGATTCATAAATAACCTGTAAATATCTACCACAACCTGTATCTGCATTAGATGTCATGTCATATGCAGAATCTGCATCAATAATATTACCTAAATGATCATATTCTCTTAATTTTTGTATGATAAATTTATCTTCATCACTAAGATTATCATCTATATTATTTAATAAATTCCAAAAATTATTAGAATTTAATTTATCAATATTAGGTTTAAAATAAAAATGCTTACCCGCAAAATACATATCTAAAAATGTTAAGTCTGATGAATATATATTTTTATCATGCAATTCTAATACACCAGTAGGTCCAATTAAATGTGGATAACATTTATCTTCTTTAAAAGAATCTCCATATCCGTATCTTGTTTGTAACATTACAATAGTATTACTTGGAGCTTCAATTTTAATTGGACCAAAAGCTCCTACTGTTATTCTTGAAGTCAAAGTATTAGAACTATTATAATCTTGTATTGTATATTTATCATTAATAATATCCATAACAGTAGTAGAAGGTAGCACTGATTTAATTCTACTTACTGGTTCAAAAGTCTCAAACAATTGTCCATATTGATAATCATATGAACGATATTGTAAAGTAGAATCAGTATAAACTGATTTAATACTACATTGATAGTTCATTATTACATTATCATTATTTACTAAATTAATTTTAGTAATATACAAATCTTCATATATATCAAGACTACTTAAAATTTCTTCAGCTTCTTTGATTGCCATTTCTTGCTTAATTTCTTCTGATAAAGATAAATCATCTTTATATAGATCATAAGCAATAGTAAAAAGATTTTGACCTTTAATATAAGTATTATAAATTGTATTTTCAACAATATCTGCGGTCTCCTCCGCAGCGCCCGCATCAACCATATTAAATTTTCCATCTGGTGAAATATATAATCTTTTAGTAGAGCCTTGTGCCAAAGTTAAATCAATTAAATATCCATATAATTGAGTAACTTCTCCTGCTTTAGCAACACTATAACTATTACCAGTTTTAATAATAGGATAAGGATCACTTATAAATTCTAATTCTATCCATTTAAAATGATCTACTTTAGATAATTTATTACCTGTACCATCAAATAATTCTTGTTCTTGTTCTTGTGCAGCCATATAACATAAATCAGTTCCCGCATCAAATGTTTCTTTTCTATCTAATAAATGAAGTTGCCCAAAACCCGTTCCGAAAGCAACAAAAGAATCAATTAAATTACCTAATGATTGAATATTATATTTGCGGCAGTTATCTAAATTATATTCTGCAATTTCATTAGCAGTTGCAGTAAATGAATAAACTAAACCATTTAATGTTTCTTTTGGCTCTAATGAAATTTCTGTTAATTTTACTAATATATTGCCTTCTGATGCAGATTTAAATAATTTAACAGTATCTTCATATAAAAAATTCATTACTGCTTCACGAAAATCACGTTCTAGATTATAGTCATAAAGCTCTGAAATACGATGATTATAATTATATTGTTCATAACTTTTAGCTATTCTACGTTTCATTTCTTGTAAAGTGCTTGTACTCATTGGATATTCATATTGTCCATAAATACTATTAGTATTATATACATCTTCAATTCCATCAGGAGTTAAACTATCTATTGTATTAATAGAACCTTCCGTATTCATAGATGTCTCATACGGATTTCCTAATTTAGTTTGTGTCTTAATTAATGCGGTTCTTGTATCTCTTAATAAATCATTTTTAGAAATAAGTAGATGCTTTTCATCAGACTGATAGCTAATTAAACCAGTAATTTGAAATTGTTTATAATCAACATTCGCATTACGTCTAATAAAAGGGTATTTAGAACCTAAAGTTTCTGTCGCAGATTCTTTTACAACATGCTTTAACCCACTAATATTCTTATCATATTTAATTTTTAATTGTTGTGTACTTGTTGCTAAATATGCATATTCAAAATTTGGCATTATATTCAATAAAGAATTTTCATCTAATCCTATTTCTTGCAAATTTCCACGTTGTTTGTTATAAGTAATACGTTGAATACCATATCTATAAAAAACACCACTTTTAACTGTAATATCATTAAATTCATAATTTATCTCATTATTAATATTTGCTGAATTAATATATTTTAAATCTTCCCAAGAAGTAAATTGATTCTCACTTGATGCTCTACGAATGCATAAATTACCATTAAAATGTCCTTTAATTTTTAAATGAACATAACCTTCTTCATTATTAGCAACAGCAGAAAAAGTGTAATCATTTAAATCTTCTTCAATTTCAACTGGTAATATTTGAAATTTTTCTAATTGTATTGTTGGTACTTGATAACCATAAGAAGTAACCATATCAATAGTAATATAATATGTCTGTTCACGCACAAAATTATAAGGAATATTATAATATAATTGATGTTTAGACTTATCTTCTATTGTTGGATATTTCCAATTACTATCTACTAATAAAGTTTGTACAGAGCCAGTACTATTATATACTTTTATTCTATACATTTGAAGAGTTTCATAATTCCAGTTATCTTCATCTTCTTTATTAGTAATAGGATCAATCCATGTTAATTCTCCAATTACATCAACAACAGTCTGATGATAAGCTATTTTATTATTTCCAACTATTGCTTTTGATTGACCTTGTATAGTTAAAGAAGGAGAATTAATACCTCTAAAAAGGCATAAAGTAGACCACTCAGAAAAATAATTTTTATTTCTAATTAAATAATCTTCAGTCACTTTTGCTACTTTTTTAATTTTTCCTATCCTATATTCTTCGCCCTCTTTATATTTTGTAAGCGGAAGCGGTTGTGCATTAGCTGGATATTCTGTACAAGCACTATTTACAAAACGTAATTGTACCTTATAATATAAATCAATAGGAAAGCCACCACCAATACCATTACCATTTTCATCATATGTAATTGGTAAACCAACATCACCTGGATCTATCTCAATAAAATATTCACCTTTTAATTCATCATCCGTTACATTTAATCCAACTTCCATAATATGCGCAGGATAAAATTCGGTAGTTAGCGCATATTGTGAGTTATTTTGTTGATATACAACGACTTGGACAGATCTTATTTCATCGACACTATTGTAATCATTCAAATTAAAATAAACCTTACAAGCCTCTGAACGTAAGAAACTATCCATTGCAGAATCAACTAAAGGTGGATATAATAGATTTGACAATAATGCCATAATTTATTCCTCCTTATATATCTAATCTTAATTTATATCTTTTTAACCTAAAATAAATTAAATATATTTGACCAAAAATAAAAAGGGTAGCTAAAAAGCTACCCTTTAATTATTTATTTTGTTTTTGTCACAGTGGTTGTAATTTTATCAACTTCATCAACCGCTTTTTTAACTGCTGCGGCATCTACTTTACCTTCCATAATAGTATAAGTAATAATAGAACCCAGAGCTGTAATTGCGCCAGCTATAGTGGTAATATCACTTGTATCAGCTCCATAAATCATTGCAATACCTGTAACAATACCTGCCGCGCATGTTAAAAATTTACGACTTGTTAATTTTTTTAAAATAGTTTTAATTGTCATCTTCGTCATCCTCCTCAATAGATGAAAGTTTTATTTTTAATTTATTAGATTCTTCTTGCTGTTTAGCCATAAAAGCTTTTGCCATCGCACCTATAAAAGTTACTGCATATCCAGTAATTGCTACTTTTACAACTGCGCTATATTGTGAAAAGAAAATCTGACATATTGATTTGCTTAATCCTTTTGTTAAATGGAAAAATAATAATTCTTGACTTAAAATAATATAAAACAAAAGTAAAGCAAAAATTACTTTGGTAAATCGTGCTATCCACTTTTTAGTAAATTCAGATTCTCCATTAAATAATCTTTTAATTATATTTTTCATTTTATACTCCTTGAATGTTAGGAACTCTCCGAATAATAAATATAGGATTTCTTGTATCATTATTAGGAATAATTAAATATATATTATCATCTTTACTATATCGTTTATCTTCATCAAAGGGATAAGCAATGATAATAGAGTCTTGATATTTTACTTTATAACAATGTTCCTTATAAGTATTATATATTCTTTTACCAGAAGGCAATAGAGAAAAATACTCAGAACCATATAAATCATTTGAAATAATTTGTCCTTGTATGATTTTATTATAATTGGCGGATTCCACTTTTTTATCTACTATTATATTAATAGCATCACAAAGTAAATTTTCTAATTCGCCCGTTACAAATGCCATCCTTATTCCTCCTTTATTATAAGCGACGGGTGGGGTTACCCCACGCCGCACTCTTATAATGTACTTGTTGCATTACTAATTGTTGTTGAGTTACTTGATTTCTGAAGTGCAATGTTAGACAAATTCTTAAATGCCCGTTCAATTTGTGTAGCATCTTTAACTCCAGGGAAGTCAGCATCAATATTAATATTTTGAATAACATTACTATTTCCGCCAGCCGCATTTCCAAAACGTTGATATAAATTACTCATTAAATCAGTTGCTCTACTAAATGCTGAAGTATTCATATTATACAATAAGCTTGAAATATCACGAACCAAACCTACTGCATTTAACATGTTTTCAGTATCATTAGCATTTAACACTAATTCTTTTTGATGTAACCAAGCTAATTTACCATTATCTTTATCTATTGAAGTATCTGACCAATTTCCAGTATATCCACCAGATTTTAAACCTATAATTTGATTTTTCTTTACAAATCCTTCTCGCCCTGCAAATTTTCCAGAATTTATTTTAATTTGTTGATGTGGTCCTAATGTACTTTTAACATATCCTATATGAATAATTGATGTTTTGCCTTTTACAGTAAATAGATGATTATTCATGTCATCATAAACTTCAGTACCCTTTTTAATATATTTATTTTTAACTGCATCGAATGTTTTAGTTTCTATTGGCGCATTGTTTAAATTATTTATAATATCATTGGCTGAATTGGTTCTTGTGCCTACGCTTGCTTCATCTATTGAATTTCTAGTATAGATAGGTGCATCATCCTGACTATTATTTTGAGCGTCAGTTTGCGTTTTATTATTTCTTTGATAAGCTGCTATTAGATGTTGAGTTTCGATAACTAAATTGTTTATTGCAGTCTTAGTTTCATTAATAATTGTTGAAAGATTTGTATTATTTTTATTAAATTGTGTTTTATCTTCTTGAGTAACATCTCCTACAATAGCTTTTAAATAAGCATTTACATCAGTTAATTGTTTATTAATTTCTTGAGTAGATATAATTAAGTCTTGATTATTTTTATAATATTCACTTCCACTACCAAAATTGCTATTAAAGAAATTATTCCATTTTTCTATACTATTATTTTGTAATGCTGATTTAATAATATCTGGATCAAAACCAGCTGCACGTAATACACTATTTTGTTGCGCTTCTGTCATACCATTCCAATTTAAGCCAGAAGATTGTTTAAAATTATTAAATCTTGTTAATACATCTTGCGCATTAGAAACAACAACATCTTGATATTTTTCTTTAATATTTTTAATTTCTGCATCAAATGAAGCTTGATCAATAATATTTCCTTCGTTATCCTTTGCTGCATTTTTATAGGCATTTTTTAATTCTTCTTGCATAGCTTGAGAATCACTAAAATAATTATTTAAAGACGTTGCTAAATTTGTTTTATCTAATTCATATACATCATTTTTAGCTTGCTCTAAATTTGCTTGTGCATCTGCTATTTTTGAAGGATCCGCAATATACTGATAAGAATAATTACCTGATTGATCTCTACGAAGTTTTAAATTAGTTTTATTATTTCTTGCATCTTCTAAAGCTTGACGTTTAATTTCTAAATCTAGCAATTTTTTTGCTCTATCTACATCATATTGACTTAATTTATTTTTCTCTCTTAAAATCTTTAATTGTTCATTATAAACTTTCTTTAATCTTTCTTGGTATTCAATATTATTAGTATTGCTCATTAATTTATCCGCATAAGTACCATAGCCACTAATTTGGAATGGACGTTCTGTTTTATCATAATAACGTTTTGAAGTATTTTGTAACCAATTAAATATTTCTTGTGCGTCTTTAAGGAATTGACCATTAATTGTTTTAAATGCTGCTTCTACATTATCATTAATTTTATTTGTTAATAAAGTTAATTTATTTTGATAAATATTTAACGCTTGTGTAATTACTTCATTTACATCTTGTTGTATTACTTCTTTTGTACTATCCAATGTAAGTTTGTCAGCTTTTTTAGCACTTTGTTCTTGTTCTGTTAATGTTTCTCCTTTAGTCTCTTTTGCAAGAAAATTATCATACTCTGCTTTTGTTGTTTTGTATAAATTTATTTGAGCAGTTAATTCATCCATCTTAAGAGCAGATAAAATAGAAGCATTAGTAATTTTATTTTGTAAATTACCATTTTGCCATCCTTTTAATGATCCATTCTCTTTAAACGTGGATAAAATAGTATTAAAAGCTTCAGACATATTATCTGATGCAGATAACCAATTTGATAAATCTTGATAAATTTCTAAATTAGCTTTAACAGTCGTATCAATAGAAGAATACAAAGAAGTTATATTATTAATAGCAGTTGAAATTGAAGATTCAATATTATTAGAAATTTCATTTAATTTATCTATGTAACTTTGTAATTGATTATCATCTATTTTTTCACCACGAGCCTGTGCATCTAATATTTCTTGAATCTTTGCTCTATAGCTCTCAGCCTCATCTAAATAAACTTTATCTACTTCTTTTTGAGCAGCAATATTACCAAATAAACTTTGTAATTCTCCACCATCTACATCTGTTGATAATGCTTTAGTTAAATCAATGCCTAATTGTTTAATTTTTTGTTTTGCTTCTGCATCATCTACTTTAATTGTCCAAGAATATTCAAACTTAGCAAATAAATTTTCAGAAATTTGTTGCTGATAAGAATCTTGATTAGCTACTTCCGCTTCAGCTTCTTTAACATTATCACTATTACTTGTACTATCACTTTGTATTGTAGATAAATCTGATTTTAAATTAGTTTTATCGCCTTTCATCATAGCTAATTCTGTTTGTGCTTTTTCTATTTTTCTTTGAATTTCATTTTTTTTCTTAACCGTTTTAGCATTTTTCTTTTGTTTTCTTAGACTTTTAATTTCTGCTTCTTTAGCTTTAATTTTTGGATCTAAACCTTTTAATGTTTTATTATATTGATTAGCAATGTCTTTACTATTAGTAATTAAACCAGATTCATCAGTTTCAACTTTAACATCTTTTAATTGTTTCTTTGTATACTTACTTGCGCCAACATTATTTACAGAATTATCAATAACCTTTTGCATATCTTTAGCATCATCTTTAGCTTGTTTTCTTTTAGTTTTTTCTGTATCTTGTGAATTTTTAATTTGTTCTCTTAAATTTTCATTTTGTTTATTATAATTTTCTATTTTTGCGGCGCCCACCAATTGATTAGCCTTATTTTGTAAACGTGTTAATCCATTTTGCAATCTTGTTAATTGCATTTCTAACTTATCTAAGTTTAATTGATTAAAAGTATCTCTAATTTCTTTTGCATCTTCTATAATTCGTGTACCGGCATCATGAATTTCAATATATTTACTTATAGTCTGATTAAAAGCTTCTTGATAAGCTTCATCTTGTTCATTCTGTTTCTTTAAAGCATTATCTCTCTCATCTAATATTTTCTTAATATAATCATAACTTTGTTTATCTTTTTTGTTTGCTTGTTTTTGGGATTTTGTTTTTAATTCTTTCCATTTACCAGTTTTTGAATCACGCCATTTTTTTTCATAAGCATTAGCAAAATCTTCTAAATACTGTTCATCATCAAAAGTTTCATTACCTTCATCATCTACACCAATATAATCCTTACGCTTTAATCCTAAATTATTATATTTTTTACTTAATTTACCGGAAGTAAATCGCTTAACTTTTCTATTGGTTTTATCTAATTGTTTATCTGCTTCTTGTCTTTCTTTTTCTCTTAATGATCTTATTTTAACCAATAAAACAGCTTGTTTTTCTAAATTTTTAACTAGTTCTTTACCAGTTAAATGTTCTTGTTTCTTTTGTAATATAGATAATTTAGTATTAATACGTTCAATTAATTCTTCCCATTTTTCATATGCATCATAAGTATTTTTAATTGGACTAGCCTGTTCTGGTTTTTTACTACTTCCATTGCCTTTACTACTATCTGGATTAATATAATTTTTCTTTTTCTTAGTTTTTGTACCTTCAATATTACCAAAATCGAGTATTGGTTTATTAACTTTAATTTTTCCATTGCCTGCACTTGTTGGTGTACCATATTGACCATAAAGTTGCCTATTGGCTTCTGTATCTTTTACAGTTATTTCTTTATATTTTACTTTTAAAGTTCCTTTATAGCCAATAGAATTTAACCATGATTGTATTGTATTAGCACTAACTTTAAATTCTTGCATCATATCATTTAATTGTTGTTGATATGCTTTATCAAGTTTTACTCCAACTTCTGGAGAAGGCATTTTATCAATTATATCATTGAATTCTTTTAATGCACGTTTTGCTTCTTTTTTACCTGATTGAGCTTTGACTTTAACATAAATAGTATGTTTTGTAAATTCTTTGGCAATATGTTTGCGCATTGTTTCATAAGCTTCTTCATCACCCTTAAGCATTTTATCAATAGTTTCTGCATGATTTTTAACAAATTTATCATCTATAAAATCTTTAATTTGCACATCTTCTGAACCAAAAATATTTTGTAAACTATCTTTTACTTGAGTAGATGCCTTTTGAAATTTTTCTGAACCTTCATTTGCGCTAGTTAAATATTTATAATATTTTTTCCAATTTTTACCAAGTTCTGTTAAAGCTTGATCTTCTTCAATTGCAGCAGTTGCATAAACAGTTGCAGCTTGATTTAATTCTTTTTGACTTTTAGTAATTTTTTGTAAATTTTGTAATTCTTCTTTTTCTGATTTACTTTTATTCTTTTTGACCGTTAATTCTTCTTTTCTTGTTTTTAATTGATTTTTTATTGCTTTAGTTTGATTATCTATTTCTGCATTAGTGGTTTTATTATCTTTAACCATTTTATTCTGAATTACTTTAGCTTGATTATAAATAGTTGACATATCTAAACCAGTTCCAAGTAATTCATGAGCAGAATCGTAAGTAGATGCCAAAGCTTTTTTATCAGATTTAGAGGCTCTTGGATTATTATCAATACCACTTGCATTCCTTATTTCAGCCTTTAAATCTCCGACATTTTCATTAGCAGAATATTTACCATTACCTGCTTCAGTAAAATATTCAGAAGCTTTTTTCTTACCAACAAATTCTTCTAATTTTTTATAATCATCAGAATTAATCTCATCGCCTTGTTCTACATCTTTAAACAACTGAAAAACATTTAATAATTCTTCTTTAGTTTTGGGAATAACATTATTTGCCGCTTCCATAGCTTCAACTATATCAGTCATAGATGTTGCAAATTGTCCATTTTTATCAACTAAATCAGAATAAGTAATACCTTGTTCTTTTAAATTTTCCTTAAATTGATCCATTGCTGCTATTGATGATGAAGTATCAATGCCAGCAAATGCAGCGCTTATTTGTTCAGCATATTTTTCATTATTATTATATAATTCATGAAATGCATCATTAAATTTATCATTATTGGTATCTCCAATAGCAAAATTTTTACTGAAAGCTTTTTGTTGTTCTTTAGATAAACTAAGAATACCTGCTTCTGATTTCTCACTGAATTCTTCTTTTGCACCAGTGTTTAATTCTTCTATTAAAGTTTTGTTATCTGTATTTTTATCATCTATATTTTCTTTACCAAATTTAATTTTTACACCTTTTAATTGTTTATTTAATATATCAGCAATATTAGCTTTTTCAAAACCTTTTAGAATAGTTGAGCTAATACCTTCTGTACTACCGCCACTAGATACAAATCTATTTAATGCATCAGATACTTCTGCAACAGAAGCACCTGTAGATTTAGAAATATCAGATGCTGCTTTTCCTAAAACTTTTTCATTACTAGAAATTGTACTATCTAATTGTTTATCTATAGTATTTTGAGCATAATAACTACCCATAGTATCAAGCATTTCTTGTACTTTGCTAATACCTGCGTCTTTACCTTCTTTATAAGTAATCTCACCATCTTTAATAGCTAAATCGCTTGCACTATAAGCTGCACCAGTAGATTCAGATAAATATTTAGCAATTTGAGCTGCTTGCTCTTTTTCGCTCATATTATTATACTTTTTAAGATTGTTTTTAGTTTCTTTTTCCAAGTTTTCATTATAATCTTCAGTAACAGTTGTACCTAAAGCATCTTTAAATTTAGAATCTTTATAATTTGAATTATTTTCTAATTTCTGTGTAATTGCTGTTTGTAATTGCTGAGTAGCATTTTCTGATGCAATAACATATTCATTATTTGCTTCTTCAATTTTTTGAAGACTTTCTACAAATTTATCTGCCCATTCTGAATCAATAGACTCTAATTGTGTAGAAGTTCCTTCTCCTATTATTTGTTTAATATTCTCTTTATTAAAAGCAAGGTTATTTTTTGTAAGATAATTATAAACTTCTTTAAACACATTATCACTAATGAGACCTTGCATTTGCTTACTAAAATTTTTACTTTCTTCTTTAACGGTATCTTCATATTGTTTTTTAGCTTCTTGATTACTATTTTGAGCTTGAGCAACACCTTGTTTAGCTACAGTATCTGCTTGTTTTTCTGCAATTTCTTTTTGTTTGTCAGCTAATGCATCTAGATCAATAGTCATAAATCCATTTTCATCTGTTGTTACATATTGCGCCAAATCTTTATATTGACTAATTAATCCTAATACAATATTATTATTATCTGCTAAAGCTTTTGTCCATTCTGCTGTACCTTTTTCAAGACTATCAAACGTATCTTTTGCAGATTTTAATTTATCAATAGATGAAGTTAATTCATCATATTTACTATTTAATTTAGATAAAGAATTACTATATCCATTAATTGCATTTGTTGTTTGCTCATAAGTATTGTTTAAATGCTCTTGTTCTTCTTTTTGCTTTTTTAAATGTTTAACAATAGAAGCAACAATTGTAAGAACTGCACCACCAATAGCCAAAGCAATGCCAACTGGACCTAATAAGCTTTTAATTGCCGTACCTAATGCAGTAACTCCGCCCGCGGCGGCAGTTGTTCCAACTCCAGCAGCTGTTCCACCTGCAGCTACTGCTCCTTCCGCGGCCGCTGCCGCAGTACCACTTGCCGCAGTAATAGGTAATAAACTATTTAAAGTTGATACTGAAGATATTAAAGTCGGTAATATAAAAGCAAGAATAGAAACTGATTCCCCTAATTTATCCCAAAAACTTAATTTATCATCTGTCCAAATATCAAATAAAGAATTAAAATTAGCAAATGCCATAATTACACCAGATACAGAATTAGTTACAATATCTATTGTATTTCCAATTTTTTGCCAACCTTCTAATGATGTATTAAGATCCTTAAATCCTTCTTCATTAGCTTCATTAGCATTATTATCGCTCTCTATATTTGTTTGATTTGTTTGATAGGTCTCAACATTTTGTTCATATTCATTTTGCGCATTAGCTATTTCTTGTTGTTGAGCTTCTGCAACATTATTTACTGCATTAGCAGTTTCTTCTGTTGCTTTATTAATTTGTTGCCTTAATTCTAAAATTCTATCAATTGTTTTAATTTCTTCTTGTAAAGATTGTCGTTTTTTGTCATCAATATCACTAGATTCTAATTGTTTATTATAAACTTCTTTATATTCATTTAATGTATCATTACTGGCATTTTTATATGAACTTCTAATGTGACCATTTGATACATGATTAATATTATTATTATCGTTTTTATATATTTCATCTAATTCATTTATATTTGCTTTTACCTTTTCTTTTACTTTTTCTAATTCTGTTTTATATTCATTAACTAAATCTTCATCAAAATCTTCAAGGGCTTTATAAATAAAATCAAAATATTGATCTAAGTTTATGTCATTAAGAAAAGATTTATCATTAAGAGAGGGGTCATTTTGTATAATCTCGCTATAAGAATCATTAACTCCAGCTAAAGCAGTATCTCTACCTTCACCAATATGATTAATTTGAGCTTCGTAAGACCTCATAACTCGTTCATAAGCTTCATAATCGCCTTCTAAGCTTGCAACCTTATCTTGACTATTATCTTCTTTATCATCCTCATATCTATTTTTAATAAGTTCATTCTCTGCCTTTTCTTTAGCTAATTTTTCTGCTAAAGCTACGTTAGCTTCTTTTTGAATTTCTAATTGTTCTTTTTCTTCATCTGTAAGTAAACTTTCATATTTATTTAATAATTTAGTATATTCTAATTCTTTTTCATATCTTGCAGCAGAACTTTTTCCTTCAACATATCTATTTGCAGAAACTTCCATTTCTGCGCTAGCTTTTTGACGAGCCAAACTTGAAGATGAAACATTTTGTATTTTTGCTCTAGTTTCTTTCCATTGTTCTAAATCTTTATCGGCATTAGCAGATCTTATTTGTATTTGATTTTCAGCCAAATGCTCACGAGATAAATTACTGGCTCTAGCAGTAAAATTTCGACCTACTCGACCAATCTCATTACCAATTTGTTTACTAAATACTTTAGTTAAAACTGCACCAAAAGCTAATATAGCTGTAGTACCACCGCCTAATGATTTAACAATTCGATCAATAGAATCTGCAAAAGTAGTCATAGCTTTAATTGCAGGAATAATTGTATCAGTATCCAATAAATCATTATAAATAGATTCTTTAGTTGCTTCTAAAGTTTTCTTAGCAGAAGTTAATCTATCTGCATAAATATCTTGCTGTTCATTTAAAGTACCTTCTGCACTTTCTGATACGGACTTTGCTTCAATATATTTATCCCAGTTATCAAATAACGCAGTTAATTGAGTATATTGACGTTTACCAGCTAAAGTAGTAGCTGCCGCAGTTTGTTCTGCTTTAGACCAAGTCTGCCATTTTTTACCAACGTCCTCCATGACAGCACCCATATCACGCATATTACCTTGTGCATCTAATACTTGAACACCCATCTTTTCCATGGCAGATGTAACAGTACCTAATTTAGTAGTAAATCCATCTTCATCAGTAGATTGACCCTTAACAGCTAAATCTCCCATACGAGCATATACTGTTTTTAATGCAGTACCAACAGATTCAGGAGCTTCACGAGTTACAGAAATAATAGTTGACATTTGAGCGGTTAATTGATCAAAAGAAACACCCATCATATTACCAGTTGATGCCACTTTCTGCATACCTGTTGATAATTCTTGGAAATCTGATGCAGTAGCTGCTGCAACCTTAGCCATTTTGTCTGCATAAGATTCCATTTCATCTGTAGCAGCCTGATAACCATTCCAAACAGCTGTCATTTCATCTGCGGCAGTTGCTGTATCCTGTCCAGTAACATTAGCTACTTTTGTGGTAATTTCTGCTTTACGCTGTGCTTCTTTACCAGTATCACCTTGTTGATAGAAAATTAAAGCAGCATCAGATAAGTCAGTTGTACTAGCACTTAAATTTTTAGCTGCTTGATTAGCCCAAGCAGCTACTTCTTTCATATCTTTTGCACTTGCGCCAGTTACAATACGAATATCATTTAAAGAACTGTCTAAACGTTCTGCAAAGCTTACTGCTTGAGATAATTCTGAAGTTAAATTATTAAAAACACTAGAAGAAATACCCCATTTAACAGTTCTTTTAAAAGTATCAAATAAATCTGTAGTTAATTTATTTGCTTTTGTAATTTGTTTATTTGATTTTAATAAAGTAGAACCTAAATTATTAAAAGCTGCCGCGCCACCATGACCGCTAGCTTCTAAATTAGCTTTTAATTTTTCTAAAGATCCCCCAGCTTTATTTAATTCATTTTGAAAAGTATTCATATTATAACTACCAAGTGCAGAGTTATAACTTTTATTTAAAATACTTTGTAATTGTTTTGCGGCGTCCATTGATTTCTTTAAATCTTCTGTCATTCCACCTTTTGCCGCAACTTTTTGATAACTCAACATTAGATTTGTAATCTGTGTCTGCAATTTATTAAAACTTGCTTGATCAGCTTTTATACCCACAGTAAAATCTAATCTACGATCTTGAGCCATATCCTTATTCCTCCTTTATATCTATATCTATATAAAACACAAAAAATCCTATTGTTATAATATATAACAATAGGATTAAGTAATTTAACTCTTTTTGCCCAATCAAAAAACTCTAACTAATTCCTTGTTCCTTTTAATTTCATACTGCTTTTCTAAATTTTCTACACGCTCTATTAAGTCACTATAGTTTATTCTATTACTAATATATGATCTATCAATATGTATATCATTATTCATAGTATTACTCGATCGGTTGGTTAGTGTGTATATCCCTGTTCCCGTTTGCTGCTCTTGCAAAATTAATCACCTCTGCATATTTTTCCTTATCAAAAGTATCAAGAATATTGCCAAAAGTCTCAGCTTGGTGCGGTAAGTCCTCAATAAGTGCTCTTATAGCAGCTCCCGCACGATTATTATGATCTTCTAAAATTGAAATATTCTCTGTAATTGTATCTTTAAGAAAACTATACTCGCTATCAGGAATTAAATCTACTACCTTATCAAAAATCTCATTGCTTTCTAAAACATCATAAATCTTTTCGATATCCTGTTTTTGATTATCAGTAAATGAAATATTTGTATATAAAAATACTAAATATACACTAAAATACATTTCAATTTTTGCACGATTATAAATTGTTCCTTCTTTAGATTGATCAATAATTGCTTCAATCATATCAATCTTATCTTTAATTGGAAGATACTGCTTTACTTCAATTAAATCCATATCTTCTCTTATTGTTAAGGTTTTTACTTCTGTATTAACCTTTAATTTCATATTATTAAATGTTGCTTTCATAATTCTTAATCTCCTTTTATATCTTTCTTATGTTTATTATAGCATAAATTTTTTTTGTTGTCAAGTTCAATTTGCATTCTTAATAATACTTTGTGAAATAGCAACTGATATTTTAGTAGCATGAATATGATTTAATAAATGAGTAATACGTATTTGTGCACTTTGATCATCAAGAATATCTTTTTTACCTTCCCAGCTATTAGCTTTTACAAAATCTCCTATTTGTTCATTGTTTAAACCTGTAATTCCAGTAGTTTTTAGTTGCATTGTATTTTGATCAGTAATAGAATCAATAACATCAGTTATTCTATGTACATATACTTGCCCTTGTAAATTACTAATGAAGATTGAAGCCTGCATATCTTTTAACTGAGAGCCTGCCATAGCTTTGTATAATAATGTTAATCGTAAAGTATTTATTGCTTTTTGTTTATTGTCAGTTAAATTTGGCGCATTAGAAGTGTTATTTACTGATACTAAATTAAGATAATGATTAATAAAATCAGCATTTTCATCTTGAATTAAAAACAATAAAGAAGAATCACTTAATATTTTAATTTGTCCTGAACTCTGAATATTTTTTGCAGAAATTGGAAGTAAAATTTCATTACCAGCGTTTGTTTTCCATTTTACTGTAACGTCTACTTTATTTTGAGATGCATTATGCTCTAAGATTACATTCCCATCCTTTTCTCTATAATGAGAATTATTTATAGGCTTATAAAAATTACCAGAAAAATATTTTTTTAATTGAATATTTGGAGCAGATTTATCCATACCAGTAACTAATTGTTTATCTTTATCCAATTTGCGATTCATTGCTTCAATAGCATCTGTTAAACCTAATTCACCAGTATTTTGTGCATTAACTAATACTACTTTTATTAACTCTTCAAACATTGTTCCTTGTTGAAAATTAGTATTAATTGAAGAAGCATATTCAATAATTAAATTATTTATTTTTTCTACTAATTCTTTAGACTCACTTTTAAGTAAATATTTCTGCCCCATATGTTTTTCTCCAGGAGTATATGTTCTACCATCTTTAAATAAAAGTTCTTGTGTTGCTGATTGAACTATTTGAACAGCCTCCTTATAGTCATTTTTTAGTTCTTCAATTTCTTGAGATAATTTTTGTGCTTTCTCATTTTCTAGTATTCCACTATTCAACAAAGCATCTATTTGCTTCATTTTATTCTCTATAGCTTTAGGTGACCAATAATTTAAATCTTTGCCATATCCTCTATTTGCATTAATTTTACCAATATTATTTGTATAAGATTCAATTTTACCCTTTTCCCATATATTATCAATATTTTGTAAAGCTTCTTCAAATGTATCTTCTAACCATTTGGTCATATATTGATGATTTTCTTCTTGTTTTTTAGCTAAATCTGCCTTATAATTATGCTTACTAGCTTCAAACAAACCTTTAAAATAAGACTCTATTCTCTTAACTTCTTTTTTAGATATACCAGATTTTAAAGCTAGTTTTTGTTTATTAATTCTCTTCTTTTGATTTATCAAAGCCTTATTAAAATCATTACGTTCTCCTTTCGTTTTATTATCTTGTGCAATACCAAAAGTGGAATAGCCTTTATCAGACCAATGTATATAATTACCTATTTTTTTATCTACTCTAGCCAAATATTCTCACCTCCTATACAAACAAAAAAAGGGAGACTTTATAGTCTCCCTATTAAATTATTTATTAAATTTCTGAATCAGTTTGATCTTTTGTACCTTGTCCAGAGCTTTCTGTACCGGCACTTTCACCACCTGTACTTGAAGAGCCTGGATCACTACCAGGCACAACTGTAGAACCAGCACTAGACTGTTCTTTTTCTTCTGTAATTTTTAAATCTGTGATTTCAGCAATTTTCTTATATGCAGCTAATTTTGCTTCATCGGTTGTTACACCTGTCATATTCTGTATATAAGTAGCATTTGCTGTAATATCAATACCAAATTTATCTTTAATATAAGCAATTAAAGACTCTGCTTCTTCAACAGAATTTACAGAAGCAAAATCTGAAACACGAACTACACTATCATGTGTAGCACAATTAAATTTACTTTCTGTAGCCATTTGAGGTATCCTCCTTTATAAATTACTCTTTGCCTTGATTTGCTTTAATTTCATTCTCTGTAGTTAAAGCACGACCAACTAATCCAGCTTGAGTAGTGATAGCAGTAATATATGCTTCACCAGTCTCAGCTGCCGCATTAGTAGTCTTAGGTGTCTCCAAAACTGTACCCAAAGTATTAAAGTAATTTAACATATTTTTTAAAGGAGATAAATCAGAGGCGTCCTTGTAAACTTCAAGATCGCTTGCTCTGATTACACTATCAATGGTTCCACAGTTAAATGTACTTTCTCTTGTTACTGTTGCCATTTTTAATCTCCTCTCTGAATTAGTGAGCCATTACAGTATCCCACTTAACCTTAGCTGCTTCATTATCCTCAAGAACTTGAATTACGCAAAGCACTTTCTTTGTCTGATCAAAGTAAGTATATCCTGGAAATGCATCCATCGTGAATGTAAATGTTGAAGGATCTCCAGAACTAGCCATTGTAAATGTAAAGTTAGATTGAATCTTAACATTTGGTAAAGTAAGAATAGCAGGCATATCAACACCAGTATCCTGACGTCTAAATAATGTATCAGCTTCAACATAGTAATATCCAGCGAAGTTCTCTGCATCAATCTGAATCTCAGAAATAGAATCAGCATTACGTGCAACATAGTAATCTACAATTACAGTTTGACCAACATATTTTTCATCTACTGTAATTTTACCTGTAGCAGTTTTAATAGTAACCTTATTTGGATCCTCGCCTTCTTCTGTTGTTACAATATCAACAGATTTAGCAGGAATAACCTTACCATTAGCAGAACCGTCTTCCTCAGCTTCAAGAATGAATAATGGAGCATTCAAGCAAAGTTCTTCATTTGCGCCAAGGGCATCTGTTAAATCAATAACACCATTTGTATCTACAAGAACATTTGTAGTAACATGTGCATTAACCTTTTCTTTAGATTCACCCTTAATAAGACCCGCACCAGAAAGAATAGAGAATCCAATAGGTGAAAGTAATGCATCTTCTACAGTAAAAGTAAGAGTTTTCTCACCTTCCCAAGCGATCAAACGAGAATTACCACGTCCACCAGTAGCATACACTGTAGTAGCAGCTCCTTCAAGAGTAGAAGTCTTAGCTGTATCAATATAAAGAACTGGCTGCTTTGCTTGAAATTCTGTATTACCAATTTTTACTGCGGTCTTAGCTCTAAATACTACGTTCGCAATCTCGCGCACACCAAATTTCATAGTTTTTTCCTCCTTAAAATTTTAAACAAATAATATATTATTTCTTCTTTTCTTTTAAGTCCTTCATCCAATTCTCTGGTTCATCCATACCAGTTGCACCAGCCATACGTGCTTGATTAAAGAACTCCCAAGAAGTAAATAACTCATATCTTTCCATCTGATCATTGATTTGATAGACAGTATATTGTAATACTTGGTCAAGCGGCAACTGTAAGGCAACTGCTAGAATAGAAGCATAACGACTATATATAGCAATACGTTCTGTATCTTGCCCTTTTTGCTTTGCCAATTGCTCTCTTCGTTTTTTAAATTTCTCAGCTAATTCTTTAGCTTTTGGACCACCTGGATTATATTCCGTATTTGCATTTTCTTTGTTTAAACAAAATATTTCAATAATTAATTGTTTAAACTCTTTAAAATTTATTATATTAATTGTTTTAGGAATATCTCCATCTTTTTGTAATACTATGGCATTTTCTTGAAATGCAATTTGATAGTCCGGAAAAATTAATGAAAGAACAAATAAAGCTGCATTAATTCTTTCTTCCATTTCTGGATCATTAATACCTTGACCTAATATTGACATAAATATCTCAAAATCATCCACATCTTCTAAACGACTTTTGTCCAAATCAGATAATTTATTTTTAGAAAAATTTAACATATCAATTCCTATAAAGAAATTTCTTTCATTAATTAATCCTATTTCTTTTAAAGTAGGAGGATGAATTGTAATTTGCGCTTCTGGAAATGGAATATCTTGTCCACTTAATAATAATAAATCATCTGCAAACATTCTTAATCATCTTCCCTTAAAGGTATTTTATCATCACTACCATGAATAGCTTGATAAACTAATGAATATCCTTTATAATCATCTGAAATAGACAACATACTAGCGCCCGCCAATTGAAAAGTACCTATACCAGTTAATTTACTATTTTGTAATATACCATCAATATATCCTGCAATTTTTAAAGGACGAAGGCGGAAATCACCTAAATCCCATAAATCTAGATGACAAATTATATCAATAGTAAATAAACAATCCCTAAATTGAGGATTTGTTGCATTTGGTGTATAATTATCACTTGTTAAAATTAAAAAATTTTTTTTCTCATCAAATTCTTTTAAACAAACTCTAGGAACATTGATAAGATATCCATTCTTTTTTAACCAAGCGGGCGTTACTTTATCAATTACCTTCTTATATTCTGGCTTTTGATAATTATCTAAACAATCATTGGTATTAACTACTAATAAACTTTTTAATATGTCACTATATGGTTTAGATTCTATGAATAATTTTCGCAAAACGATATCAGTATCCTTTTCAGCAGATAAAAAAGATGACTGAAAAGGTTTCATAGCTAAATTTCTAATCATTTTACTTTCTCCTTTTATATCTTTTTTATATTAAATAGATTTAATGTTTATGACCAAACTATCTATTACTTGACCTCCATAATTATAAGTTAAAATAGTAGTACCACTTTTACCAGTAACCGCTTCTATTTTAACCTTATTACCATTATTTTCAATAACTTTTAATTTTTTATTACTTAAAGTCCATTCACCTTTTAATGTTCCACCAAACTTATAATCAATAGAATATTCAGCAGTATCATAGGCATAAATTTCAGTTGGACCTTGTATTGTTGATTGTTGCGGTTCAGGTTTTTCTTGTTCGCTACGAATTGATTCTGCAATTTCCTCTTTATAGTATTCTTTTGCTTCAACTCTTATAATACCATCTCCCGCATACCAATTTATACCTTGTACTTGATATGGTAACCCATCTATTTTAAAAATAGTAAAACGATGAAAAAAATCAATAGTTTCTTCATTTTTAGTAATAAACATTTCAATATTATAATTTAATTTACTTATTAATGAAACATTTGCTGTATTCCATTCAATTTTTTGTTCTTGTGGTCCTCTAATATACACTGGATATTTAGAACCACCTAAATCTGCTTCTGCTTCACATTGGCGACAGTCCGCCATAAAATAGGCTATTTCATGAATATCTTGTAAATAAATTAACCATTTACTATTATTCTCCACCCAAGTAAATATATCACCATTATGAATATTAGTATCTACTTTTCCATCACTTGTTTTTATATTCTTTCTAGTATCATTAAGATCAACAGCTTGATAAGGGATAGATAAAATAGAAGAATGATAATCAATATTGGCTTTATCTGGATTTAATAAACATCTAAATCTTTGTCCTTGACTATTTTCTAATGTAATAGTTTGATAAGAACGATTAATAGAAGTCTCTAAACTCCATAATTTATCTTTAATCATTCTATCTTGTATATGTCTACCACCGCGATAATTTAATCTTGTTTCCATATTAGTTAAGTATGACATAATTTATTCACCATACTATTCAAAATATTTAAACATTCAAAAATTGTTCGTCTAAATAGAAAAAAATCATCATTGGATGTTAAATAGAATAGTCCTTCCAATTTACATATTAAAATAAATAAAGGTTCTTCAAATTGATGTGCTATATCACGCATACCTACAAGTTCAACTAATAAAGTTTCTAACGGTTTTTCCCAATCTACTCCATCTTCCCTATTACACAAAAGATGATAAACTGAATTAGTAATTCTTTTTAAAGTATCTTCTAAAATTTTTGAATCTAATGTTATTAATAATTTCAAGGTCTATCACCAACCTTATACAATGGACGCATTTTCATTATATCACCAAAAGTAGATTGCATAATACCTGTATTTGGATCTTTGCGGCGACGTTTATATAATCTTTGTAAATGAAAACCCTGCTCTTTATATCTAGCCTTTAACTCTTGCAATTTACTCATATGATTAGCTTGTGAAGTGAATTTAAAATCAGAACCACTAAATTTTTCTCGAGTTAAATCAACAGAAGCTAATTGTTGGTCAAACCAAGGTTGCATCATATAAGTTGCTAAAATATTAATTTCTTCTTTTGTTAATGATATGTTAAAACAACTAGATTCTTCATCATAATCTGTTAAATCTTGTCTAGGAAATTCAAATAACTGAATAGCCGCTTCCAAATAATCTTGACAAGCGGCTTCAGTTTGTTCTCTATTTAATTCCATAAACATATCATCTGTAATTAGAGAAAAAAATACTTTATAAACCGCAGAGAAAGGTGTGTTTTGATTATTGTCCATAACATACCCCTCCATATATTTTTAACCTACTACATTATATTTACGAACCGGTGCGGTAGATGCTGCCTCTTCATGAGCTATAGGAGCTGCTTTACGTGCATTAGGAGCAGGCGCTACCGTATCTTTTCCATCATCTGCTAAAAGTTCAATGGCTTTTGTTACATTAAAATGCAGTTTCTGTAAAATTAAATCTCTTTTAGCTACATCATTTAATTTTGTATCTACTGCCATATTTTTTAAAGCTTCTTTCATACCATCTGGCGCAAAATTTAAAAAGTCTTCTAATTGAGCCAATGATCCTTTCGGTGAAAGTAAAGTTTTAATATCTTCTGTTGTATAATAATACTCTGGCTCTACTACTCCAAGAATTTCTTCAATAGCTTCTTTATTATCCATAGCAAGATAATTATTAAGCAAAGCCATTCCGCCGGGTTCATAAGAAAGCTTCCTTACCTCTTCCATTGTAACTTTTTTAATCTCATTAGGCTGAAATGTTCTAACAAGATTATTCATATCTGGTACCGTATATACCACTGTTCCATTAACAGTATTTCTTAATTTAATAATTTCACTATCATTTAACATAGTATCTCTCCTTTTATATCCTAAAAAAATAATGGGGAAGATTTTATATCTTCCCCATATTTAGTTTATATTAATTAGCTGATGTAGAACCAGAAATTGTAATATTAGTTGAACCATTATAATCAAGACTGTTATCTACATATACACCAAGATTAGAAGTAAATAGAGCTGTTACACCCATCTTCTTATATGCCTGAATTTCTCTTGAGTAATCAGAGTTCTCAAACTCACGAACAATTGTCTGACCCTCAAAAGCAATCTTAACAGGCTTCTCAGCACCACTAGGAATAACCCAAGCATAACGTGGATCAATTACCTTAGTATTATTCTGCTCATCTTCAAAAGACTGTGGTAATACAATTACCTGATGTCCCTTGTATGTAGCAAAATATCCATTCTGCCAATACTGCTCTTTCATATTATCAGACCAAGCAGCATAATTATTATTCGCTGAACCAAGAGGTAACATCTTAGCTGCGAACTCAAAAGTACAATAAATAACACCCTTTGAACCATAAGAATCAACAATAGCAAGTAACTTATCCATTGCAGACTCTACAAAAGAACTACCTACAACCTTATTAGCTGTTGGAAGTGTTTCTACAGCTGCCTTTAAAGCACGCTCAATTTCAAGGTATACACACTCGTCAAGACCTTCCATAAGAATATCTAGTACATCACTAAACTCAACGCGGCCATCAAGGAACTCCTCGAAACCAATCTGAGCAGCACCACCAAATGCTGATGTCTCAACTTCATAGCTCTTACCATCAAGTTTGAATACCTCGTAAATACCAGCTAAACCAACTTTAGTAATGAACTGCTTAGCTCTACGCTTAGAAGCTGCTGTAATCTTCTGTGTAAAGATAGGTTTTGTACCCTGAGCAAACTGCTTTGTCTCAGCAAACATACCATACTGATCAAGTACTTTCTGTGGAAGTACATCATCAATAGTCTCTTCCATAATCTGGAAAATTAAATTTTTATTCTCGCGGTAAAGTGAATATGTACCTGCAAGACTGTTCAACTCTGAACGTAATGTATCATTTAGCTCTTTATAACCAAAGCTTTCTCCTGCAAAAGAATATTTAATCTTGTTAGAAGGATCAGCCTTAGCTGTAGTTTTAGCTAATGTTAATAAATTCTTTCTATCTAAAGCCATTTTTCTTATCCTCCTAATTATTTAATTCTTTGAATTTTAACTGCTGGCTGACCATCTGGCATTGTAAAAGTTTTCTTATGATCAATTTGCCATACCATATCTGCTGTATCAATATCTGCATCTTCACATTTCTCAAGGAATCCCTCAGCATTAACTTTAAGATATTTGGTAGTTGTATCTAACTCATCTGCTGTTGTAGTTGCAGCATAGTTATCTTTTGCGGCTACCTTTAAAGTATTTGTAATCATAATATCACCAACATTGGTCTTAACAACACGTGGTACCATTTGACCTGCGAAAGCACCTAGTCCGTTATGTTTAATTGTAGTAGATCCTGGTGTAAAAGCTGATTTAACCATAGCGTAATCTTTATACATCTGCTCACGCTCGTCATATAGCTTAATTTCATTATAAACCATCATCCACTCGCCCTTACCAGTCTTATTAACTTCCTCATTGGCATAATCATATTTAACAAACTCACCATTTTCAAGCTGATCAATAGTATCAGCAGCTGGAAGTTGAGCATAAATCTGTCTTGATCTCTGGAAGGACATATGCGTAGGCTCGACTTGACCGTAACCAAAACGACCTTTATCTACCTTTGTAAAAGCTTTCCAATTAGCTCCCATTTTGTGTTTCCTCCTATAAATAAATTTTTAATTACTGACTATCTCTAGTTCTTTTAACTGCGGCAACCCATGCTGGTACATTATCACTATTATTACTATCATCTAGTGAATAAGTAACTGCTGGATTATCATTTTTCTTAGTAGGCTCTTCATCAAGAGAAAAGTTTACTTTCTTACGTACGCAGATTACAGATAATTCTTTTTCAATATCATCTAAAGAATATTTATCAATATTCTCTGTAACTTCTTTTTTATCTTCATCAGATAGCATATAGAAGCTTTCAATCATCTGCATTTTCTTTTCATTTTCAATACCCTTCTGATATTTTAATAAAACTTCATATTCAGACTGTAATTTATCAAATTTTGATGATAACTCTGCATATTGAACTGCATAATCTGTCTTTTTATCTTTATCATCTTTAGAATCTTCTTTATTATCAGTTGAATCTTTAGAATTATCATCTGTCGTAGAATCTTCTTTTTTATCTGTATTAGACTTTTCAGATTTGTCCTCATCCTCTTTTTTAAATTCGGCTGCAGGCGCCTCTACGATTGGCTCAGAATCAGTTACTGTAGGCTCTTCTACTACTGGATTTTCAACAACTGTTGGCTCCTGTACTACAGGCTCTTCCGTGGTAACTGTCTTTTCATTCTCGTTAGCCATTTCTTCTCCTCCTTTTAAAGCATATGTTAATTGTGACATCATAGAGTATAATGTCTTAATAACATTTTCATTATTATTTTCTTTTTTAGAAAATTTAGCACTGATATTTGGTGCGGTAATACTAGCTCCCTCAAAACAAGGCTCAATATCATCACCCAAAATACAAAGCTTAGAAAACATTCCATCACTTATTATAAAATACTCCATATCATCTGAAGCACTATAATCCCATTTACCTTCCATGGTTTTTTCGTCAATTTCCATAGATTGAGATTTGCCCTCATCTACAACTGACTGACATTCCTCATACTGTCCAGTCCACAAATATCCTTCTGTCATTAAATATTCACGTTCAATTTCTTCACCAAAATCATTGGTATCAACAAATTTCTGGAACCATACTTTTGCATCTGGTGCAACAAAACCATAAGGCTGTGTTTCTACATTAAAATGTATTCCATCTGCGTCTATGGTAATTTTCTCACCATGATCACGAAAATCTCCTACATCCTCTTTATAACAACCTACAATGGGATTACCTCTTAAAGTCTTAGCCATATCTGTGGCAACATCTTTTGTCATCATTGTTCTATTTCTATTTTTGCCCAAATACATAACTTTAATTTCACATTTGGAAATCATTGGACTTATATCAAGAGGCTCTAAGTTAATAAATTCCGGATTGTCTAAAGTAGCAACAGACTGATGCATACTATATACCTCCTTGAAAATTTTTAACTATTATTTATTTATTTTTAAGCTTATTAAATTTTTCAAATTTGTCCTAAGATTGTGATTCTTCATTCTGTAAAGTTTTTGTAGCCTTATCTTCATCTTCTTTTTTAGGGCGGCCACCTTTATTATTACTATCTGTAGCAGTTGCTTTTCCGCTCATTGTATTAGAAGTCATAGGCGGTACTAATTTTTCTGCTAATCCCAAAACATCATTTTCAAATGTCATTGTAGCTAATATTGAGCTTTGGCTCTGACCTAGAGCTAATTGAGGAAAGATTTTAGAATATCCCATTTGAGTATTTTCTTTATATAATTTTGCTAATTCTTTATAATTATAAATTGTTGTTGGTAAAATATCTGCTCTAATATAAAATTTCTTTGGACTTTTGTTATATTGTATTAATAATGTATTTATGAAATATTTAAACTGCTCAATCATTGTACTCATAGCAGCTTCATCGTTTGCAATAGAATATTGTAAAGCAATATTACCAGTTGCATTAAATTGTAATTGAGAAACACCAGCATCATTAAATACTGCACGTTCAACTTTTTCTAATTCGTCATTATTAGCTGAAGTTGTAGAATCTGACATATCTGCTACATCTACTTCTGCAAAAGTAGTTAATACATCAATACCAATAGCCTTCGCTAACATCGCAACCGCATTATTATGTAGCTGTTGCATTTCATCAATATCAAAAAGTAGTTCGCCATTCTTGTCTAATGGCATTCTTTGAATAATTAATTTTAATAATTTCTGTTCCATCTTGCGGCGATCAAGGTCCTTTGCTGCATCTAAATCAATAATATCTGGAATAACTGAAATAAATGGAGGAAAATCGCAACCATTAAAATTAAACTTAACTGCTTTTGCTACATCAAGCATAAACCATCCTGATTCATCTCCAGGATATTCAGCAGGTAATTTATTGGCTTTATATAAATTCCATCCTTTTTGAAATTCAGAACCAAATAATTTTAACATTTTGTTACGTTGGTCTTCACTTCTAAAAGCGTCATTAAAATATTTCATATTTATTTCAACAACTGGAAAATTACCTTGCTTAAATCTACTTCTACAATAAGATACAGGTAATTCTTGGATAATTACTTTATCTTTTAAAATAATTTTATATCCATAGTAACAACCATTTTTCATAACTTTTAAGGCAACATCACCAAAAAATTCTTTTAAATAACTATTATCTAAAAAGTATAAAGCTTCATTAAAAGTTTTGGTTACTCTATCAACTACTTTTGTATTAGTTGAATCTGCAATATAAGGTGTTATATACCAATCATATTTATATAAATATGCCATATACCTACATAAACGAGCATAGATACCAGATACCCTAAAAAAGAAATTTGAGATTTCTCTTAGTAAAGGATAATCTTTTTGATCAATAGCTCTAAGAATGGTTTCTTTATCAGAAAGCATAGGATTAGCATCACGTAAATCTCCTAGGGTATATACAGCATCTTCTAAGATTTTTGCGCCTACCTTAATCTTGGTATAATCAACAGGAGCGTCAGTAAAAGGTGAATAAGGTTCTTTACGTTCCATATTTATTGCGAAGCCTTTTTGTTTGATTCTTGTTTTTCTATCAATCAAAAATCTAGCACCTCACTTTTATTATATTATATCAAAAATTTTCGTATTAGTCAACTTTTACTTAAATTTAAGTAATTTAATACCCCGCTCTACGAAATATATAGTCGTAATTAATGAGTTCTTCATCAAGGTAAGGAATTTCAATAAGTTTAATATTATGCGCGCGGCAATACCCTCTTTTTTTATTGTCATTAAATTGTTGTTTAGCTAATCCAGAGCGACCACCAAATTTTGATTTGGCAATATAATGTTGGATACCTTGATATTCAATTAAAAAATCTATATCGCCCTCATCATCAAAAACAGCAAAATCAAATCGAAGTGGGCGTCCACTTGAACTAATTAAATCTGGAAAACTATATTCTTCTTTAAAGTCAACACCTGCCGCATTTAATATATCTTCTATTTTTATTTCTCCTCTACTTGCTCTCATTATTTCACCTCCATAAAAATAAAGTAAAAGTAATATTCTAATCATAAAATATTACTCTTACCTTAATTGTATTTTTTATTTTTGTCCTTCCATTTAGTTCATAAACATTAAATCACCAATATTAAATTTCTTACGTTTTTTTGCAGAATCTTCCTGTTGCTTAATATAATATAAACCATAAATAAATGCTGAAAATTTATCTTTTTTAATAGCTTTTGAATCTTGTTTTAATATAATATTAATACCTTCATTCTCTTCAATTAAGTTCATCATTTGTTCTTTAAGTGCAGTAGTTAATATAAATGGTCTTAATCGTTCTGTAATTTGACTATTAGTCATTACTTGTCCTAATTTGGTTTTAATCAATTTAGATTTTGCAGTAGCTTCATCTATTAAGAATTTAACCTTACCGCTATACATTTGCACCTTTGCATATGAATACATCTCTGTATTAATTGGCGCATTAGCTTTAATTAAATATAATGCATTTGGTACTGTATCTCCTGTCCGCATCTTGCGATATTTACCATCATCATCATTCTCTACTCCAAAAGGTGGCAAATATTCTCCAGATTCTGGATCTTCTTGACCAATTACTAAGAAATCTACTAATCCAGCACCTACGCCATTTGCATCAATAGCAACAACTCTAGCTTTATATTGAAAATATAATTTTTTAATATTAATTGCCTGTTGCTCAAAATGTTCTGCACTATAAGTATAAATATTGACCAATGATTTTAAAGCTGCGCCATTAGGTTGCGGAGTTACTTTAAATACACAAATCTCAGTAGTACAATCAAATCTACCTACATCAACTCCTAACACATAATAGGCTGAATGCGATGACCTTGCACTAAACTCATTTTCTGGTTGCAGTAATACACGATGTTTATCAAAATTTTCAGCAGAATAAAATGCATTTTCCGCATCTCCAGACCACATAGATCTATACTCACGATCAAACGATTCTTCATTATAAGTTCCTGCCATTTTAAGCTGCTCTACAAAATCTTCATCTAATAGTCCTTCTGTAATAGGAGTTTCATACGTTCCGCCCATTATCATTACTTCATCTGGGTCAATAAGAGATTGAATCAATAATTCAATTAATTTTTGATATGCAAATGAGTTCTTAAATCCCGCAGTTGTAATATACACTTGAGATTTATTAACGACTTCAGTTTTATCTCTTGTACCATCTGGCAATAATCTATTAACATTCGTAGTAGGTATAATGATTTCATTTAATGCAGTTTGATCAATTAATACACACTCCTCCATTAATCCACCTGTTCTACGTTGTCCTCTTGATCGTTCAGTCGCCGCCAAAATATCTATTTCAGAGCCATTTTTAAATTTATAATGAACATCATTTTTAGTTTTCTTAGTTTCACCGCGTTCAAGTTTTAACTCATTACTAAATGCGGGTATGAGCTTACATATTTCTTCAATCTTGCTTACAGTGATTGACGCAGCTTGCTCTTTACCGCCTGTAGTTACGAATAAATGACTCCCCGGGAATAATATTGCTCTTAACATTAAAACCATCATGGATAAGAACGACTTTGAATAGGCACGTGGAAAAGTAGCATAAACGTACCTATGTCGCATAACTATTCTAATAAAAATTCGCTGATAAAAATAAAACTTAAATTTACTATCGGGTCCTTTAATAAAATCTACGAATAAATCTGGATATTCTCTATAAAAACTAATTTGAGTTCTTAAATTATCTAATTGAGCTGATAAACGTTCTTCAGACATTCCTTGTTTCTTTTGATCTTTTGCTTGAGAAAGATCTAATAATGCTTGTAAGCTCATTATTATACCTCCTTATTGTCAAAAGTAGAAGTTAATTCATTATCTATTTCTTGCTGTTCACGTATATCATTTACATGCTCTATAATATCTTCATCAGAAATATCTGGTGCTTCTTTTCCTTGTGCTTTAGCTTCTTCCTCCATTTTCTTTTTTGCGTCTGCTGCCTTACGTTGATCAAGATAATTTTCAATTTGACGAGCAAGAGAAGTATCAGCATAAACTAAGGATTTAGTATATTCTTTTAAGTCTTTAATAACTTTATCAATAATATCATAATTCTCTTCAATTTGATAGCGTGGAATGCGGCCGCCTTGCTCTTCACAATAGGCAACTAAGTTACCAACACAATCAACAAAATCACCTTTTTCATCTTTATTTTGTGCAGCAGTAAATTTAGCCGATTTACGCATAGAATCTAGTACCCTTGATAATTTTTGGAAACCCTCAATATCATTCATGTCCAAAGCTTGATTTGCTTTTAAATTGGTTTTACAGATTAATTTTAATGTATTAATAGAATCTGCATCTTGTATATCAAAAGAATTAAACATTTCACTATAAAATTTCTCTAATTCAATCCATTCACTTGGCTTATATAAAGTTCCCCATTTCATAGCAAGATAAAGTTTATCTTCTGGGGTTAAATCTCCTGCTGGATCTACAAATTGATCTAAAATATTATTATCAACTTGTGTATTCATAAAAGCATCATTGGGTGTTAAACTACCATTACCTATCATTTGTGTATAAACAGTTTCTTGTTCAGAATCTTTTTTATATTGTGCGGCAGTACCTAAACGAGTACGATACTCTGCTTCATTAATCATTCCTGCTTGATAAGCATCTTCAATTTGTGCATCTTGTAATGCCGCTTCAGGATGTTCTTCTAAATATTGTTTTTTATTTGCTTCTTCTTCTGCTCTAACCTTTTCTGTATCAGCCCAAGTTTTATCTCTCCATTGTTTTAATCTCATTTTAGAGAAATATTTACCAAGAACTACACTCATTTTTTTAGGATCTTTAGCATATTGCTCATCTCGCAACATGTTCCATTGTACTTCACTATAAGGTACATCTGCTTTCTGTAAAATCCACATAAAAGACTCTGGATCAAAACAATCTAAATGCATAGTAGTACATTTTTTACATAGTTCAAATGCGGAACCATCTTTTAAATGATAAAAACCTGTTTTATCAGTAAGCATTTTACCGCATTTAGGGCATTGCCGCTTTTCCATAGTAGCTGCCATATTATCACTCCTTTATTTAATTTCTTTTTATTTTCTTTTGATGAATTCCTTTATTTCTGCAATGCTTGCAAATACTATATAATCCATCTTTACTTGTTTTATTCTTTGAAAAAAATAAAGGGTCAGCTAACTTAATTTGCCCACAACGTGAACATCTTTTCCATTTACCATATTTTTGAGTTGTATAATACCAAGTTAAATATTCTTCTTTGAATTTATCTGCCATCATTTTAGGTAATTTCTTCCGCCATAATGAAGATATATATTCTACTGTATGGCTTACATTATAGTCACGCATTATATTATCTTTAATCTCAATATTAGAAATACCATCAATTTTATAAATAATAATATCTTTATACATTGGATACTCTTCAAAAGTTGATTCAACAAGAGCATCTAAAGATTCCATTAAATAATAGGCATCATTATGAAACTGTCCCCAAGCTTGTTCTTTTAATTTTGAATAATTGCATAATAATGCAGAAATATGAGAAGGATATACAAAAGAAATTAAACCATTAGAATGTAAATTATTATCTTTATCTACAATAATTGTTTCATCTAAATTTAATGTATTTACGCTTTTTACCGCATTAGTTACATACATTTGAGGTTTATAAGTATTTTTAATAACATATTGATCTTGATACATTTGTATTAATTGTTTTTTTAATAAGAATTTTTTCTTACCGGTCGCCGCTTTAAATTGCTCTTCAACATTTTTAATTTCATCTGTTAATTCCTTAAGTGCGGGAATTTCTTCTATATCTTTTGGTGTAATACTTGTTGCAGGCATAAATATAATATTTTTATCATTTGCTATCATATTATATATACCATCTTCGCCATTTTCCAATTTAGAAATAAGACCTTGAAAAGATGTTTCACGTACTTTAATACGTTTAGATCTATTATCAGTAATAATCTTTTTTTGTTTACGTTCTTCTTTATCTAATGCGAATATAATATAATCGCTTAATATTTCTAAATATCTTGGCGTCTTTTGCTCTTGCGGCAGCTCTTCTAATAATTTACGTACAAATTCTGTACGCTCCGCCGCACTTTCAAGACTAAAATCTAGTTTCATTGTAAGTTGTTCTCCTTTCTATGATTCCTTACGCTTTTATTATAGCAAAATTTTTGGATTTTGTCAAAATTAATTAAAGTTGAGAATTTTAAAAATTTTTGTTATAATAAATATAGAAAATAAAAGTAAGGGTGAATAATTATGAGAAAAAAATTTTTAATTGGCGTACTAAGTATAGTAATATTAAGTGGATTAACTGGATGTACTAATAATGATTTACATAATCATGAAACAATAGTAGCATATGGAAAATCAATATTTAGAGATGATGATATTAATATCAATCTTAAAAAAGGATATTGGATAAAAGATTATACTATTGATTATGATAAAGGACAAGTAATTATAAATTTAGAAAAGGAGAATAATAATGAAAAAGATAATTAAGGCAGTATGTACGTTAGGATTAAGTTGTATGTTAGCATTTGGATTGACTGGATGCGCTTCATGGAGTCGTGCTTGGACAGATATTAAAAGTGATGTTAGTGGTGGACTCAATAGAACAATAACTGTTTATACTGCGGATGGTAAGGTGCTTGCACAATTTAAAGGTAAAATTGATATTGAAACCAATGATGGTAGCTATGTTAAATTTGATTATTATGGTAGGAGATATATTTATTATAATTGTTTTGTAGAAACAATAGGAGACAAATAATGTATAAACAAATTATTATAGCAAGAAAAGATTTGAATATGTCACCTGGAAAATTAGCTGCACAAGTTAGTCATGGTTCTATGGCATTTTTAACATCTATAATTAGAGAACATACAATTCCAATTTATAATGAAGCAATTGGGCGGACATGGGATATTTGTGATCGAGATAAGCCACAATATTATAAACATTCAGATCTTAATGAATTTGCAGCTGCCGCACGGAAAGAAGGTAAAGGAATATTTTATTATAAACCTTTAAATCCCAATGCTCCATATGGAACACAAGTAAGATGTGATGAACCAACTATCAAAGAATATTATACAAAATTTACTATTGATAAAGATTTATACGAGCAATGGATTAATGGAGAATTTACAAAATGTGTTCTTCAAGCTAAAAATAAAAATCAATTATTAAAAGCCAAAACTATGGCTGAAGAGCTAGGAATGATTGAAGGTCAAGATTTCTGGCTTATAAAAGATAACTGTCGCACCGAATTAGAACCTGAAGAAGATGGTAGGACACTTACTGTAATTGGTTTTAGACCAATGGATAGTAAGATTATTAATCAAATTGGGAAAAAATATCACTTATATGTATAAGAATAATATTATATATTAGGCATTGGAGGCGTGAATGAGAAACTTTTATAGTGGTATCAGTAATGATAAAACACAATTTTTGATAAATATGAATTGGTATAATGACAATGATGTAGAAGCTTGTTTTAACCTTAGTAAAAACTTTCATGGATTGCCTAAAAAATGCAGTATTGAAAAAAATAATTTTGAATTAATATATTTAAAATTTGAATGGATCGGTAATACATATTACCCACAAAAAAGTGATAAAAATAAAGGACAACCAATTAGAGTATATAAAATTAAAATGTAAATAATAAATATATAATTTTAAATAGGAGGATAATAATATGAAAGCATATTTAGTAGAGCAACCTGCGCGTAATTGGTGCGAAGATTATGCAATGGTGATTATTGCAGAAGATGAACAGCATGCTGAAAGAAAAGCAAGAATAAGTTCAGATGATTTCAAGAAAAGTCAAGAAATTACTATTACAGAAATTGATATGAATAAAGAACAATGTGTTTTGAAAGCAAATACTGGCGCATAGGAGAATAACATCATGAGAACAGAAAATATAAAAGTAACATTTAAAATTCCAATTCCAGTTGATAAACCTAATTTAAACAGCATGGTATATTCTAAAGAAGCAATTAAAAATATACAGAATATTCCAATCGAGGTGTTAAACAATGATGGTCAATTTCTTCCTATTGGGATAGCACAAAAAGTTGAATTAATTGAAGATGAAAATAGTGTTTATATTACAGGGATTGGTCTTATTTGGGAATGTGACAAACAGATCAGAGTACAAGCTATTAATGAACTTATAGCAAAGTGTGAATCTGCTAAATTTGCAGACGATGATGAAACCGTACTTTCCGACATCCACCAGGGAGTGAATAGCGGATTAAGTATGGCTATACATTTTGCTAAAGAATTGAAGAGAGGTGAATAAAATGAATAAAGTTAAAGTAAATAGCTTAGAAATAATTGTACGAATGATAGATAACACACCTTATTATGAAGTGAAATACAGAGAAATTGATAAAAAAGATTATTTTATTGGGTATAGCTCATACAGTTTAAAGATTGTACTAGGGTTCATTGATGAGTGTTTTGAAATTGTTGAAAGTGATACACATACCAATGCTGACAGAATAAGGAATATGTCAAATGAAGAGTTGGCGGTTTTTCTTACAAAATTCAAAAATACATTTGGTGAAGAATATGAAGGAGAACAAAGTTGCTTAGATTGGTTGCAAGATGATAAAGATTATTAACTTTAAATGACATAAATTAGAAATATGAATGGTAAAGTATTTTATAATAAATAGCTATTTATTATAAAGATATAATGAAATAAAGGGAGGAATAATAATATGCCAGTCCATGATGAACTTGGTATTAGAATGAAAGAAAATTATGAAAATATTTCAAAAACTAAATTAATGCGAAGAACACCTGTCGCTATTAGAGTAGATGGAAAAGCTTTTCATACATTTACGCAAGGATTTCAGAAACCATTTGATGATCTTATGGTTAAAAGTATGCAAGCTACAATGAAATATATGTGTGAAAATATTCAAGGTTGCGTTCTTGGTTATACACAGTCAGATGAAATTACATTAATTCTTGTAGACTATAAAAAATTAAATTCTTCCGCTTGGTTTGATTATGAAGTTCAGAAACTTTGTAGCGTTGCCGCAAGTATGGCTACGATGGCATTTAATAGAATCTTTGCAGAAAAAGTAAAAGAATTTATATACAACGATGGTGAAAATTATGAAAACAATTCTGAAGAATATAGGCTATGCAGTGTATATAAGAACGCAGTAATAAAAGGCGCAATGTTCGATGCTCGTTGTTTCAATATTCCAAAAGAAGAAGTAACAAACTTGATATATTGGCGGCAGGTAGACGCTACAAGAAATAGTATTCAATCTGTTGGTCAGGCTTACTTTTCGCATAAAGAATTAGATAAGAAAAGTAGTGATATGATTCAGTGTATGCTTTTTGAAGAACGCGGCGTTAATTGGAATGATTATCCAACGCATTTAAAACGCGGCAGTTGCTGTGTAAAAAATAAAATTGTAATTAAATCTGATGGTGTTGTGGCAACCGCACAATTAAGAGATACAATGGCAAATAAAAATGGTTGGATTATTGATAATGAAATTCCTATTTTTAAAGGTGAGGGTAGAAAATATATTGATAATTTAATTTTTATTGGAGAGGATTAATAAATGAAAATAACAATATGTGATTGTTGTCAATGTCGTATTTCAGACAAAGATGAAACTTGGAAAATAACTATAGTTAATAATGAAGGACTAAGCTTTGTTGGCGGAGAACCTCATAAGGCGAAACAAAAGAAAAAGATAGATTTGTGCGCGGCGTGCGGGCGTCAGTTGCTTGAAAGCGCACAAAGGCAGGTGCAGCCGCATGAATAGAAAAGAATGGATTGGAATAATTGCCGCTATTATTTTAATGAGTGCTTTAATAGTTGGATTACTTGCTACTTATATTAATACTCATTATGCAAATAAGGTACAGGTAAATATTACAAAAATAGAATATATACCAGGACATGTATCATATACGGGGAAGAGTTTTGTTAATTTTCCTAGTAAAACTAGAATTTATTTTAAGTATGATGATATAGAATGGGATGATGATCTTGAAGGAGATAAAACTGATAAGTTTACTGTTGGGCAAATAACTACTGGTACAGCAATATATAGAAAGGAAGATAATTCAATAAGTAGGGTATATTTAGATGACGATTGATTATGAATATTATAAAGCACATAAGCAGGAAATTTTTGATATTTGTTGTATGCTTATTGAAGAGTTTGAAGAAAAACATCAAAAAATGATTGAGAAAGAAATTAAAAAATCGTTTGATTGTTTTGTTACGCAAAAACAATTTATGGCAGGATATCCAATGGATAAGATGGTAGATATTCGTGATTTGAAATTAAAGTAACTTTTGATCGTGATTTGAAATTAAAATAACTTTTGGACTGAGTTGTGTCGTGGCAATACCTCTTTTCTAAAATTAATTTAATTTTTTCCTAAAACCTACCCCCCGCCTAATGATAATATAACAAAAGAAAATATTTTTATCTTAGTAAAGATAATAAAATACAAGGCAATAGAAAATATCTTCTATTGCCTTTTAAAATGCTGTGAGGGGTAAAATGAATAGTACAAGATGTGGGGTTAAAAATAAGCGACGACTGTGATGAAAAGATACCCCCTAAATCGTCGGATGGTCAACTGCCTAGACCATCCGAATTTACAAATAATAACCTGGTTAGGCTTTTCTAACTCGAGTTAGGCAGGACTAACTGGGGTTAGGCTATCCTAATTCTGGTTAGTTATAACTAACTATTGTTCACCCTGACTAACTAAAGTTAATTGTATCTAACTTCAGTTAGTCTCACCTAACTCAATCGGATTTTATTTATAAATAAATTTTTATTTCCTACTTAATCTGTAGGAATACTATGTTATTGATTTTTATTTATAAATAAATTTTTATTTCCTAGTATTTCAGTAGGAATAATAGATTTAAGTTAGTTAAGACTAACTGCGGTTCACGGGGGCGAACCAACTAAAAATGTAGTATATAATGTATAGCACTGTCCTATTTTTGGGACTGTACTAAAAATGGGACACTATTAGAAACTACATTTATCAAGCCAAAACAACCGAGACCCGGACCTGTCCAGAATCTGGGACAGTCCGCTTTTTGGGACACTATGTACAAATTGCACAAAAGAAAAGTAACAGGCTGCCGCATTTTTGGTTATTTTGCCTATTGTATTTTATGCTCATTATGGTATAATGGTCTTACAGTAAAGGAAAGGCAAGCAACCGCCTATGGTAGTAAACCTACTTTGACAAAAGTAGCTTATTACTATAAAAGGCGGTTGTAACCTCTATTACAACTTGATAATGAAATAAAATTATGCTATAATATTTATAGAAAAATAAAAAGAAAGAGGTAGAAATTTATGAAAAAAACTATTTGTTTCGATATGGATGGTACTATTGCAGATTTCTATGGGGTAGAAAATTGGCTTGAATATCTAAAAAGTGAAAATCCATATCCATATATGGTAGCAAATCCACTTGTCAATATGTCAGCACTTGCAAGGGTACTAAACAATAGGCAGAAAAAAGGCTATAAACTTGTAATTATTTCGTGGTTGTCTAAAACAGGGAGCGAAAATTTTAATAATCTTGTAACAAATGCTAAAATATTATGGCTTAAAAAGCATTTACCATCCGTTGTATGGGATGAAATTCATATTTTACCATACGGAACACCAAAAGAAAATTATGGAGACGGCATTTTATTCGATGATGAAAAATCAAACCGTGACCATTGGGGCGGTACTGCTTATGATGTAAATAATATTTTAGAAATTTTAAAAAATTTATAAAAAATAGCTTGACAAAAATGTAATAGTATGATATTATAGATAATGTCAAGAGGGGATAACAAATGAGATTGAAACCCCTTTGACATTAGCTTGAAATTTTAATGAAAGAAAGAAAAGAGGTAATTTATTATGACAACAACTAGCAAAATTGACCGTAGAAAGAAGTATGTTATTGTATTGGATACTGAAACCTGTCCAGTAGATAGGTCTTTGAATAAGGTTCTCCCATCTAATATGTGGGCTTATGATATTGGGTTTGCAGTAGTAGATAAAAAGGGGAATGTGTATGAAACACGTTCTTTTGTAAATGCTGATATCTTTTTACAGGAAAAAGACTTAATGCAGTCCGCATATTACGCAAGTAAAATTCCTATGTATTGGGATGATATTAAGACAGGTAAACGGATTCTTACAAGTTTTTATAAAATCCGCCGTGAGTTATTGGCTTGTATTGAAAAATACAGGGTAACTGAAATTTATGCACACAATATGCGTTTTGATTATGGTACATTGAATAGCACACAACGCTGGATTTCCAAAAGTAAATATCGTTATTATTTCCCTTATGGAATGGTAATTTGTGATACTTTAAAAATGGCAAGGGATGTATTATCTCAAATGCCAACATATCGCAGATTTTGTGAGACTTATGGATTTTTGACCAAAACAGGCAGATTAAGTTATACAGCGGAAAATATTTTCCGCTTTATCACAAAAAATCCTGACTTTGTAGAAAGTCATACAGGGTTAGAGGATGTGCTTATTGAAAAAGAGATTTATGCTTATTGTGTAAAACAACACAAAAAAATGAGAAAATTGTGTTTTGGGGATTGACAAAAATGTAATAGTATGATATTATAGATAATGTCAAGAGGGGATAACAAATGAGATTGAAACCCCTCTGACACCAAAAAAAATAGCTTGACAAAAAAATAAAAATCTGATATACTTATATCAGTGACAAGGAAAAGTCATTAAAACCCAACGGTAGTAGAACCAATGGCGCAGATGGTCTTATAATAAGTCCACGCAAGGTGTGGCAACTCACAAAATCCATCCCGTTGTAAAAAGTAGGTAAATGGCTACAAGGGCTTAAAGAAGTAGTCGGAACGCCACTAGCCCATAACTAAAAAATATATTTTAAGAAAGAAAGAGGTAGATAGTTATGACAAACACAAAATTCACCAAAAGAAATGCACTGGAAACCTTGTTAGCACTGGACGCAGTAAAGGCAGATAATCGACTGGTAGCATATTGCGAGAACGAAATTAAGCTACTGGACAAAAAGAAAATGTCCAAAAGCAGTGCGCCTAGCAAGCGGCAGAAAGAGAACCTTGAAAAGGTTGTACCATCACTGAAAAAGGTACTTACAACAGTAGATAGAGCAACCGCTTCTCAGTTGGCGGAAATGGTAGCAACTGACACTGAGCTTGAAATTACAGCTCCACGCATTACCGCACAGTTGACCAAACTCAAGGAATCTGGTGAGGTTGTTAATGTAAAAGAAAAAGGTGTTAGTTGGTATTCATTGGCAGAGTAAAACAGGCGGACGGGGGCTATAAAAAGCCCCTTGCCTAACCAAGAGAAAGAAGAAAAGAGGTAAAAAGCATATGATAACAAAACAGGTCAAATTTTATGATAAAAAAGATAAAAGGTGGTGCGGTGGTATTATGATAGATGATCAGTATATTATCTGCGGTTGTTGTGGTTCAGTATTTAAGTGTGATAATTTCGCAACAGAAGAAATTGAACCGTATGATTATTGGGTAAATATTTCTGATGAAATTATTGGAAATTAGGGCTTGACAACAACATTTAATAGGTATATAATGGTTTTAGGATAAAGAAAAGGAGGATGTTTATATGAGATTTGTAACTTATGAAACCACCAATTTGACAAAAAACCGCTCCACCACATCATATGCAAAGGCGCAGGCGTGGCGAGAACATGGGGCAAAAGTTAAAGTAGTACTGAAAGAAGTAGGTACTCCAAACCCAAGACGCTAGCAACTACATAGGTCGGGGCGTGAGCCGCTAGGCGACTATATACTTAGTATGTCGCCGGCGGCGCATCCTCAACTGATTCGCGCCGTTTTTACATTTAACCTTCTATTATACCATAAATTTTACGATTTGTCAAGTGATAATTTTGCACAAATTTTTCCCAAAACCGCACTAAAATTTCGTCACTTTGTACAATACCGCCCGCCACTTTGTGCAATTTTCATAAAAATAAAAAATTTTTTTGTTCACATTTTCTAAACACTCTATGTTATAATGTATTTACAGTAAAGAAAGAGGTAAATACAATGAAAAAATTTTTTAATATTACAGAAAGTAATTATCAATTTAATATATTTGACCTAACTGCATTATTTACTATTTTGAATGTAGCTTTTATTATGTTAGGCTATTGGTTTGCTCCATTGTTTGGCTTAATAAATTGCGGAATTTGTCTTATAATAAATGTAAAAAATAAAGCTATGATAAATAATTATATTACACAAATTGCTTTGATTATTTTAAATTTATATTTTATGAAATAAAGCCCCCCCAGGGGCTTTTTATTTTTAGATAAGGGTCAATAAACTAAAAATGTAGTTTATAGTAAACAGCAGCAACTATAAATGTAGTATACGAGGGCGATCGCAAGTGCCCGAAAAATTATACCATAAACCCTTTGGTGTTGTCAAGTAAAATTTTGCACAAATTTTAATAAATTTTACACTCCTAAAACTATCACTTTGCACAATAGAAAAGATCATTTTGTGAAAATATCACAAAAATATTTTTCTCTTTTGGTAACATTTACCATCTATAATGTGGTATTATAATAGTGTCAAAAGGAAAAGACGGAATACACCACGATAGGTGAAAACAAAATCTTAAAAACCTATTGACAAAAGAAAAAGAATATGCTATAATGATTTTACAATAAAGAAAGAGGTGAGTGTTTATGATAAAAGACCTTGCAAATACACGTTGCGCGGAGTGTGCAGAACGTCAGAAAAAGAATGGTGTATTTATCTGCAATGAGTGTTTTGGTCAAAAATGCAACGATATTGACGATTGCCCATATGGTAATGACGCAATGGAAGTTGTAGAAGAAATGACCGAAAAGGCAAAGACCGCCGCAAAACATTATGAAAAGGCAGAGGGTAAAGAAAAGCGAGAACGTAAAGTAGAAAGAAAAGTAGACACCGCAAAACTTTCCATTATGGAAATCATAAATAAAGCCTTGACAGATAATGGAATATGTGGTACAATAGAAAAGGAATTATACTTACATTTTTCTACTGGCGGTGAGGATTACACGTTGAAACTCACAAAACATCGCAAAAAGAAAAAATAAGGCTTGACAGTTACAAAAAAATATGATATAATGTTTATAGAATAAAGGAAAAGGAAGTCAAGAAGAATGAAATAAAATAAAAGAAATTTAGGGCTTGACAAAACGACAACCTTTATGATATAATAATAAAAAATAAAAGAAAGAAAGAGGTAATGGACTATGGCAAAGGTAGAATTTACAAAGATGATGGCACTGGAGACACTCGCAAAGATTGACGCTGTAAAGGCAGATAAAAGACTTGCCAACTTTGTAGCGCACGAAATGGAGTTGCTTGCAAAGAAAAAGTCTAATAAGCCTAGCAAGAGACAGGAAGAGAATGAAAAGGTTCTTGTACCTGCAATCAAAGCTTTCCTTGCAACCGTAGACAAGGCAACGGCTTCTCAGATTGCCAATGGAGTGGCAACTGACACGGGGCTTGAGGTAACTGCTCCTAGGGTAACTGCCCAGCTTACAAAGCTGAAAAAGGCGAGTGAGGTTGTAAACACTAAGGAAAAGGGTGTTTCCTACTACTCTATTGCGGAGTAGTAGCCCAGTAAACAGGCGGATGGGGGCTATAAGCCCCCTACCGCATAAAAAGAAAAGGAGTAAACAGTTATGAAAATTATAAATAACAATACACCGATACCATTCAAAAATATTCCTGTAGGGGGTATCTTTCAATCTGACAAAAACCCTAATCTGCTTTTCATTAAAACGTATAACTTTTGGGATGAGGATGAACTGGAGTATAACGCCATAAATATTACATCGGGAAGTTTTGCTTGCATTGATATGGAAAAAATGTATTCTTATTTTCCTGACGTAGCTATATATTTGCAGGGGGTAGACAAGTGAAAAAAGAATACTTATACATAGGACATTATATAGATGTAAATGATAAATACGTCTTAAAAGTTGGAACTACAGATAACCCCAAAAGGAGACAAAAACAACATAACCGATATTATCCTAATGCAGATAAACACCCTATGAAACAAGGCACAACTTTCCAGTATGATTGGAAACATAAACTATCACACAATAATACATTGAAATATGAAACCTTGATAAAGGAGGATATAAAAGCGGCAGAGGTTGCAAAGTATGTTGCTAATGATAGATTTGTATTTGAAAAGAAACCCGATAAAATTTATTTGCAGATACGCAAAACGTGGGAGGTAGAATTGTGATAAGAAGTAAAGATAATGAAATGTACGAAATTATAAAAGAGGTTATTGTAAATGCAACTGCGGAAGGTGCTGACATTGAGTGGGGCGGAGGTTATAAAACAAAAGAAGTATTAGAATGGTTAGACACTAAACTAAAAGAATCATAACTTGCGTAAATGGTGAAAAAATTGAATTTTTTTCACCATTTTTTATATTTTTATAAACGAATTTCATAGTTTTTAGTTACTTTTGGTATTTATAAACTATATTTGTCGGAAAAATACACTATAAACTATATTTTTCGAGTAAAATTATCACGATATACTACATTTTTAGTATTTTTATGTGGTAAGGGGTTGACTTTTATGGCGGGCGGTGCGTTTTTAAGCATTTTGCGCCGAACATTATAGCACCCCTAGCCTCGGTATTTTTCTTCCCATATGCAAAATTTTCGTGCGTTCTAGTCACTTCCTAAAATTCATTGGGTAGCCGCATCTGAAAAAATTTCAATAGAAGAGACAATCCACAGACATATTTTTTGAGTAAAATCAACTAAAATTTTAATGCAGTTTAATCAAAATTTTTTGAGAAATATAAACCTTTTTTCGATAAATGTAGTTTTTATATAAACTAAGTTTATAATAAATAAACTATTATTAGCCAAAAGAAAAGAAATATATAAGTGCGGGCGGGGCGTGCTCCAGTGTGCGCAGCCGTACCTCGTCTTAGACCACCCCATATGGAATTTTTTCGTGCATTCTAGGGTGCTTGTTGATTTCTTACGTTTCCCGTAATTCAATTAAGGTTTGAGGTTTAGTAGTATTTTTTTTAATGCGGCAGCAGCTGCCTCAAACACATCTTAGGAATATGTATAAATACATCTTAGGAGGCTACCGCCGCAGATCATAAAACTTTTACTTTTCAATTATAAGACTCTTTAAAATTAAGTTTTTTAATGGTTTTTTAGTGTATTCCAATGCCTATTGAACCTGACAAGAAAACCATTAAATTGAAGCAATCAGGCTTCTGCTATTTACTTAACCAATCCTGAAAAACTAAATAATCCATCGAAAGTTTTGTCATATTCAATATATATATAAACCTGACAAAACTTTCGATGGAAAACGTAGATTTCCAAAGTCCAATAAGTAAATATTAGCGATAGTGATTGTCATATAGTTATTAACTAATTCTACTGGGGTATATTCAAAATGAATATACCCCTAGATCAAAATGAATATAGGGTATACCCAAAATTGGTATACTTTTAGTCAATTTTGAGTATAGATATGTAGAAGTAGTTGCGATAAATGCATTATATACAAACTCTCAGAACGTATTATAAGAGCCTGCTGCCGCTTGAATTTTATAAAAAATTATAGTATAATAATTATATATAATTATAGAAAGGAGGATAATCATGGAATCTGTTGAAAATCAGAAAATAGTTATAGTCAATAAAGCTACAACTGACAAGAACCATCCATACACGCCTATTAATATTGAAGTATTAAATAACGCTTTAACTACATTAAAGGGTAACGAATTTAAAGTGTGGATGTATATTGCTAAGAATCAAAATCAGTTTACTTTTGCTTTATCAAGTAAAGAAACATGTAGAATATGTAATATTTGTCGTTCTACATATGTTAGTGCTATTCATACTTTATTGGATAAAGGCTATTTAGTACCTAAAATAAATGAGAAGAATGTTTATATTTTTTATGAAGCGGGAAGTAATGATCCTGATGCTACTATTAAGATTAGTGAAAATAAAAAAGCAGAAATAGATTCTTTTCAGTTTTAAGTAAATCTATGGGGTTGTGTAAAATTTACACAGCCCTTAAATTTTAAATAAATATTCAAAAGCTTTAGAAAAAATCATGGTGTATCATCATGATAAGACATCTTTTTCTTCTGCTAATCACCGGGGGGTGTATAAAAATTAAACAAGGGTTGTATAAATTTTACACAAGGGGTTGTATAAATTTTACACAAGAAATATTATATATAATACAATATAATATACGGGTAGAAAACCCTATCGCTTCGCTCTAGGGCTTTGCTACCCTTAGACGAGTAGAATGTTTTGTCGCTTCGCTCCAAAACATTACTACTCTATGGGCCGGCGGGCGATGGCAGTACAATACACACTACCTTGCTTTGAAGAGGTTGGATATTGACGGGCTTACTATAAATGTAGTTTTTATATAGATTACATTTGTAGTATAGAAATTCATATACTTGATTTTGGTGAAAATTTTTGGCACCTCCAACTACTCATTTTTATTAAATTATTTATTTTTTTATAACGTCCAACCCACAATTTTCTATTATTTTATTAATCTCCAACCCACAATTTTTCACTCATTTTCTATGTACTTAACTCCGCCCGCTTAATTTTTAATGCATCTATACCTCCTATCCCTCTATTATTCATATTCCTACATACGAACGGATGAAAATTTCTCATGTCCACTCCAATCAAAATTTCACCCATTGCAATTATTCACTCTGTTCTACTCTTGCTCCATACTATATTGGATCGACAAATCTTTCCATATTATACTGGAGTGAACTTGAAAGATTTCTCGACCCAATAACTAACAATCCCTCTGAATATCAAACTCAATATATTATTTACTATCTCTTGACATTTTCTGATAATCCTTTAGTAATTAAAATTATATAAATATGACAAGATAAATGTTAATAATAATACTTTATCCTGTTTTTCAATTACATTTTAAATAACTTGTAAACAAATCTTTCCGGTATATATATTAGAGTAAACCGGAAAGATTTGTTTACAAGTTATCTAACACAGAAAGGAGAAATCAGAGTGTTAAAGACAAACACCATATATAATTTTAAAGATGTAATGGAAGAATTACATATTCCTTATTCTCAATGGCGCAGACGTAAGGAAGATCTTAAGGAATGGTTAAGTAACTTTTATGATTATGACATACAAGAAGGTCGTCCTATTACTTTTATTATTTATAAAATTTATGGAGAATATAAACCTCTACCAAGAAAAGCTTATAATAAAGCAAAAGCAACAAGAGAAGAAAAACAAAAAGATTATGAAAATTTCATTAAAAAAAGTATTCCAAAAGATTCATGGAAGATAACATCAAAAGTAGAAGAATCAAGACAAGCTATAGAAGATTTCGCATATGAAAAATATGGTCATGAAAGCCCTGAATCAGTAGCAAAATGCTATATAGGTCCAACAATGGAATCTACTTGTATCAAAAGTGAAAAGACAATATGGGTAAATTATAAAAATTATAAACCTTTAACAGAAGATCAATTAAAAGACTGGAAATCCATTCTCTTAGAAAATAAAATAGGCGAAAAGGAAGCGGCAAATGCTTTTTATAGACAATCAGAAGGAGAAGATATATCCAAAGAAATTGGTTTCTATAAAAAATCTTTAAGAGATTTCAAAGCAAAATACCAATTTTCACCTATCTTAGTATATGAGTGGCGGCAATCGTAGCCTTAGATGCATCTCAGCATAATGTTGAGATGCATTAAAAGACGCTACTCGCGCACAATTCTATCTTATCTATTGGTATACGAATAACATATGTATTAAATGAATAAACACTTAAAGCACCCGTCCGCAAATTAACAGAATAGACTTTATTTTCTTTACTTTTGAAATCTGTAACAATAAAATAATCATTTTCTATCAAGAAAATATCCCCAATATTAAATAATTGTATAGCAGTTAGTACTTTCTCATTCTCTTCTCCTAAAGTTTCATATATATGTAATTCTACTTTGCACTTCTTTACTTTTTCATCTTTTGATTTAAATGATAAAGCACCATTTGGACTTATAATATTATATACTCCTTCTACAGTATTATCATTTAAAATATCATAAATCTTCATATAAAGATTATTAAGTCCAGTAATAAACCATTCCCCAACTTGCAAATCTTCAAAACAAACACCGCTATCTTTATTTGGAACTATTGTATACTTCATTAATTAATCAATCTCCTTTGCAGTAAAATTTGTAATATGATCAGTAATATCAACTACTGCTCTTATACCAGCTAGAGGATTACTAATAACTTCTCCACCGCATAAATTAACTAATGCACCACAACTTCCAACACCATTTCTAACAACCATACAATAACTACTATCAGTCATTACTATATGTCCATTTGGAATTTCGCAAACATATACTGTAGGAACATATTTAGATAAATTAACAGCAATATCTAAAAAAAGTTCATATTTAGCTACTCCTATTGTTCTATCAATCAATCCAAATTTACCACTATTCACATTAACACAATTATAAACTTTTTCATCTTTAACAAAAGTTTTAATTTTAATAAAAATATCATTTGTTTTATTTGTTTTTATTGTAAAGAAATCACCTTCATCTAATTCATTAAAAGTTTTTCTTTTTTTTGCTTCAATTCTAATATTCATATTAAATAACCTCCGCATTTAAACAAGCACTATTTGTAACATCTCTTACTAAATTAGCAGTTAAAACATCATCATCCAATCTTCCATTTCTTAAATTAACTATTAAATTACGACCACATAAAACTAATGAAGTCGTTAAGTAATAATCTTTATTATGCATTATTATTCGTCCAGGAGCTATATCCTCAACTCTAACCTTAATATCCTGTTCTAAACTATGAGTTACTGTTATACTTGCTTTATATAATTGTATATCTACTTTTGAAGAATAAAGATAAGGCTTCCCACTTTTAATATCAATACAATTATATTTATGAAACTCTTCATCAATAAATTCATTAATATAAATAAATAACATAGATTTATCTTCTGATGAAAAAATATCACCCAGTTTTAATTGATCCAATAACAATTTACCCTTATTTTTAATCTTATATCTCATATTTAACCTCCTGCAAAATCAATTCTTAATTCTTGCTTACTCCAAAGCGGCAATCAGTAATTATCAATCCCCTCCCATAACCATTAATTGAAAAGCATCAGTAAAATTATAAACATAACTATGATGATCTTTTAAAGGTATAACAATTCCATTTCTTAAATTTGCTGCATAATCATTTCCATTTGAATCCATACGACTAAGAATTAACCAAAAATCTTTATCTTTAAAAATAACCTCCCCAGATATTAGATTTAAAACTTTCACAGAAGGAATAATTTCAACTCCATTTAATGAAAAAATACCTTCACAATGTACAGTTATTAACTTTACTTTTGCTTCATTTTCAAAATAAAATTCATTTCCATTTGCGGCAACACCATTAAAATCTTCTGTTTCTTCTACTTTAAGAATAGGGGTTGCTATTCCTTTAGAATCAATATCTAAGAACCAATCTCCTGGATTTAAATTTTTAAAAACAGTATCATTTTTACTTTTAACAAATTCATATTTCAATGCGGTAACTCCTTTCATTACAGTACAGTAACTTTTATTCTACTATTTAAATCAATTAATTTTTCATTTTTCTTAAATACTTCTATGCAACCATCATCCAAACAAACTGCATTTCCATATAACATATCTTCTGTATGAATATCTGCAATTTTCATATAAATCATTTGTGATGCTTCATTTCTCGCAAAAACTTCACCAACTTTTAAACTATTAAAAGCAACAACATCTATACTATGTTTATACTCAATCTTCACGACAAACAACCTCCGCTTTCACTCTTTTAACTAATCTATCATCACTTACATAACTAAATAATCCATTTTCTAATTCAAAACAATTTATTCTTGGCGAATTTTCTTCTGAAACCCCTTTAACTTTTTTAAAACAAGTACCAAAGCCCTTTACCATTAAAGGTCCATACTTTTTAGATCCTTCATCATAAGTCATAAAAGCTTCACCATTTCTAAGCATACCAAAACAAACTAAATCTTTCTTTTTAGGATATTTTACTTTCATATCATTACTCTCCTATTCTTCAACAAAAAAATAAACTCTATAAGTAGTTTCTTGACTTTTATATATTTCTATTGCTTTAAATAAATCTTCTAATGCATTATAAACTTTGTCAACAACATACTTAGCCCCATCAGAATTTGTAACTATTGTACTATATTCTCCAATAGTATAATTAGTACAAATATTACGCAGTACGTTTAAAGAAACTCCTTTTTCTCTTAAAACCCACATTTGATTAGATAACGCTTTAGTTATTTCAGAAACAGTAACTCTATCATTAATAACATAATCAATATATCCCATTTCATCTAAAGTCCAAGAGAAAAGTTTAATATCAACAATGCTATTAAAAGAAGTGCATATATTATTAAATTCTTCTGTAATAATTACTCTAACTTTTATTTTTTCTTTATCCATAGCGGCGATCTCTCCTTTTTTGTAACAAATATCATCTTCTTTTAAGACATCATTCTTTGCTACTTTCCGAAAACCATACATATCTATTTTCTTTTCCAATAATATGATTAAGAAATCCCATAAAATCTGCATCTTCTTTACTCAATACTTGTCCTCTTGTTTTATTTCTTAAATGATCACACATTCGTTTTACACTTACTTTACCATTGTGACATACTAATATAGGATTAATAGCAACAATCTTTTGCATCATATTATCAGAAACTCCAATATAAGATACCATAATTTCTTCTGCGCCATTTATAATATAACAATTATACATTATTTAAACCTCCTATTCTATTCATAAATTCCATAGCCTCTGATGCTGTAATTCTCACAAAAGCACCAGTATACATAGTTTCATCTGATAATGCTTCTTTAATATCATCATCTGTTGCATAACTACTAAAGACCATAAGTTCCCAATCTAATTCATCTACTTTTTCAACTAGAATATAAGGTGTCATATCATAATCCCTCTCTTTCTCTTTTCTATATATATTATATCAAAATTTTTAATAAAAATCAAAAAAGAACCTTTACATTTAAAGGTTCTCATCTATATCATCAATCAATAAAATAAGATCATCCATATTAAATAACACTCCACAAATAAAAACAAAAATTATAAGTTGCGGAAATGTTAATAGATTTATATGAGTTAATGCCATAATAGCCCAAAGAGCCATAGTATAAATAAAACTTTCTATTAATAAGCAAATTAAATATACAATATACCCAATAGCATAAAAAATATATCTAATTATTCTTGGTTTCATCATCTTTCTCCTTTTTACTTTCAAAAATATATGCAATAATTAAACATATAAGTAATATACAATACCATAATAAATTCCAACCATTACCAAATTTATCTATAGCAACATCTGCTTTAGTTGATAAATCCAGTGTTCCTGCAACAAGAAATGCCATTGCACTAAACTTTAAATCATTATAATCTGTAGTCATAATATGACAACACATAAGTATAATTGCGCAAAGAGCTATAAATGCTAAAACTGAAACCATAATTTCCCTCCTAATTCTTTATATTCACTTTCAAATATTCTATACATACCATAAAAAATTATAGTATGTCTATCTTTATCAACAACAATATTAAATGTTGAAAAATCAGAACATAAATTTAACCATTTTAATTCTCTTTCAAATTTTGACATATTTGAATTATTTATAATAATATTATTCCATTCTTGAATAAATTTAAGAAAAGCTTTTCTTTCTGCTGATCTTTCTTCACATAATATCCAAATATAAAATATTATACGAAAAAATAAAAATGATGTAACTCCTATAGTAACAAGAGTATTATTTGCAAGTGTAAAACCAAAAGCAATAGCTTCAACCATAGATAATACACCAAAATAAATATTCCAATTATGATAACTTATATAAACAGCCAAATATACACAAAACATAATACAAATAATAGAAAAACGACAAACAAAATCGTAATACTCATAATTTTCATTTCTCCAATCTTTAAGAAAACTATTAGAAATGCGGCGGTCGCATTAACCCGATCTCCTTATCTCGCTATAAAGAAACCCTTAGCGTCCAGCCCGCATTTTCCAAAGTATTTGTTCTATTGATTTTCCAAAAATCTCGGTTTAAATAATTTTACTCATTCATCCATCATTATGTAAATCGAAAAATCGTTCCCTCGATCAAGTGCTAACCGAAACATACTTGCCACATCTTTTAAAACCTGACCCATATTAATATCATCTATCTCTCCCCTAACACCGCAACTATCTTCAAAAATTGTAGCACCTAAAGTTAAAGCTCTTATAACTTCATATGCATCGTTCCATTTCTCTTTTGGATAATCGCCGCTTGCATTAAATAAAGCTAAAATTATAGATGTAAAATTATCTCCCATTAAACCAAAACTCCGATTTTGTTTTAAAATATAATGCTGAACCATTATTTGCTTATAAAGATCATCATCAATATGCTCTGCAACTATTACCTTAATTTTTCTTTCTGCCATATAAAATATCCTCCTTTTTAAATAAAATGCCAATTTAACTCAGAATAGAAAAGTTTATCTATAGTAGTATTTATTGTTACAATAGCTTCATCTATTGTTTCTGCATAGCCATTTTCTACCATTTGTTCTGGATCAATACCTGGAATAAACTCTTTACAACACTTGGAAAGCATTTCCATTTTCCAGTCTACTACTCGTTCTTGAATTAAATGACACATTTCATCATAACCCATATCCATCTTTTGAACAAAATCAAACTGCGTAGTATAATTTATGTTTAACATTTTTAAAGTTAAAGTAGCAACTACAGTATGTTTTCTCGATTTCTTAGACATTAAAAATCCCTCTCTTTCTTACTTTCTAAATATATTATATAATAATTTTAGAAAAAATTCAATCACTTCTTTTTAGCCCAAGATATATTAAAATAATTATAAAATGTATCTGAAGTTATATCTACATAAAAACCTTTCTTTTCTAGCTCTTGTGTAATACTATGAATAAAAATATTGCTACAAACCTCTGACTGATTTTTTCTGCTAATAAAAGATGTACAACTATATTTACCTTGTTTTGTCGCATTATAAATATCTTCATAAATTATTGACCTATGTGCGCGGCATTTAGCTTTCCAGATTTTCTTTTCTTGACGTGCAGTATATTTTCTTAACTGTTTAGCATTTCTCATATTCTCCCCCAAGGATCTTCGATCATAATAAATAATGTATCAATATTTTTCTTGCCTTTGTGCCATATACCAATAGTAGGAGCATCATCTTCAACATTTTGTTTAGCTATTTTTGCGATCATTAAAAACCAAGGTACTTCATTGCGATTACCGCTAAATACTGTATGTACTTCATTTTCAGAATCTAAAGCCAAGATAGCTATTTCATCAACAAAAGACATTCGTTTAACAATAGAAGAAACTTTCATAAGCAGCAGCCCCCCCTTTTTTTCTTAAAAATAAATATAAAATTCTTCTAAATCAGACAGACAAACTTTTAAATCTAAAAGACTTTCTCTAATAGATCGTAATATATCTTTTTCTCTCAGCCTTAAAACATATATACAATCATTAGAATCATAAACTAAATCATATCCTTGATGACAATACTGATTAATAAGATATGATTGCTGATCAACTGTTAAAATATCCCAAGCGGTCTTAGAAATATATCCGAATTCTCCATTTTGTATGCCATCAGGATATGAAGGATCCTTAATTATTTTATTAATTAAACTGAGAAAACGTTTTTTCCTATAAACCGGATTTAAAGCAAAATTTAGCTCAGCTGCCGCACGTTTTAACTTATTTTTATCTTCTGTAGTAGTAAATAATTCAAAACTTTCCATATTCATTTTTCCTTTTGTACAAGATACTATTTGTATAGAATATTTAGAAGCTGCCATTATTACTCCTCCTTCACATATACAAAAACTTTATGATTATCCCAATCGTGATTAAGTCCGCCTTCCGCGCCCGCATCAATAGTAGTAAGAGCAATGCTCCAAGGTACTTCGCAAACCATTCCATCAAAAATAGTTACATAAGTACCTTGCCCTTTACATTTAACAATAATATTAAGACCCGGATCAAAGACTTTCAGCAACTGATATAACTTCATTATCATCTTCATCCTCCTCTATTGTTGTATAATCAAGAGACTGAATATAATCCGGCATTTCCTTCTTAGTCTTAGTCTCCAAAGCTTCTTTTACAATTTCAAGCGCGGCAACCATATCTGCCAATTTCTTATCATCATATGGATATAGTTCTGGATAATTATCTGCATTCATACCAAGAATAACTAATTCACAAGGCTCACAATAATCTTGATCGCCATAAGGACATTCTTTACATTTGTCTGCTGAACACAATGAATGTAAATTTTCCTTTAAAGAATTATATTTACGAATAAGTTGCATAGTATCTGCGGAAGTATGATGCTCAATGATATCAACAAGCTTCTGCAATTCATCATCAGTAAATTCTTTGGTATCCGCGCACCAATCACAATAAGGATGAAGAAGACAACTACCACACGATACTTGATCATCACAATATGTCATCTCTGTCTGTAAGGCAGTAATTCTCTCAAAATGATTCATAATTATCCCTCCTGTGTTACCATAATAACAACATCCTGAATAATACCTTCATCAGTAAGACGCTGTAACAACTGAACACACTGTCCAACATAATCAACAATTACTTCCAAATCCTCAGTATCAGACTGATTAAGACCGTATGCCATCGGCATAAAATTAAACTCAACCTGCATTGCACGCAAAGACATTAATAAATCATTCATATCTTCTTTACTCATACGACCATACTCTCCGCTTAACGTCATAAAACATCCAAGGACACTCTCATTTCTTTTTTCTTTCTCAGTATCAATTCTATATACTAACTGGTACTCTTCCGGATCCAATACCTGAAAAATATCTCCACTCTTAATATAAGTTGTAGCTACATAAACCATAATTATATCCTCCCTTTTCATTTTCTATAATAATTATAACAAAATTTTAATAAAAAATCAATGCAATGAATCTTACGGACTACATTAATTGCGGATTATACCAACTAATTATAATACTTCCCCTTTCAGGATTTATCACTATAAAATTTTGATGCTTTAATGTTTCGATTAACGTATTTATAGTTATTTTCTTATAATTCTCAGATACATCTCCTATTTGTGATAATATTACAGAAATTGGAATTTGACATTCTGTTCGTCCCATTTCTGCAGCTGTTTTAATTCTATTATCTACTATATTATATACATAATTTTGTAAATAAATTTCTACAGCTTCAATTTCTTTATTTATTGTTTTTGAATAAATCTCATGTGCTTCTTTTGCATTAATCATTATTATACCCCCATATAATTTTATATTCTGAAATATATTCTTCATAATTTCGTTTTTGGCAAATAACTTTGTAGCCTACAGCTTCTGCATCTTCTTTTAAACGATCAAAGAAATAGTTGGCATAAACATAATTACAATTAAATTCTTTTTGAAATAATTCTCGTGTAATTATTAAAAATTGTATTTTATCTTGCATATTATTAATTAATTTAGCATTTACCCATTCAAGGACTATTTTTTCATACATCTTTTTTCTTGCTTCATAAGATCTTTTTAAATACTCCTTATATTCAAGTTCCATCATTGCCGCAGTTAATAACATAATTTTACCCCCATTTAATTATTAAGAATGTTTCAGAATCTAAAGGACAATCTGTTGTATAAGCAGTGAACCCTTTTCTCTTATAATATTCTTTATACATTGACATAGGATTACTAAGATCATTTTGTGTGATATTAATTCCTGTAAAATCAGAATGCTTAATTGAATATTTAATACAAGCATTAATATATAATATATCTAAATAATAACCGATATAATGTTTCTTCTTTTGATATTTATTTTGATACTTCCGTGCTTTCTCTGCATTAAACATAATAAATATTCTCCTTATTCATTCCATCTAATAATAATACTTTCTCTATCAGAAACTGATTCTTTATAAGTTTCTATTTTAAAACCTTTGTTCAAATAATAATCTTTATACATATATAAAGGATTATTAACTGTTGTTTCTGGTACTTCTAAAGATATAGCACCACGATCTTTAATATTATGTTTTAAACTTTGATTAATATCAAATATATCTAACCAAAAGCCTAAATTTCTACGTTTTTTCCTAGCTTTACATTTAGCTTCATACTTTCTTAATTTTTTAGCATTAAGCATAATATATTCCTCCTTACCAAGCAATAAATAATTTATTACAAAATGAAGAATAGTCATATAATAATCTTACATCATATCCTAATATTTTATAATAATTATAGAAAAGAATTATAGGTTGATTATGAATATCTTCTTTATGCACATATATAAATTTTCTTTGCTCTTTTCTATTTACATATTTTATTGTTTTGTTAATACGAAAAATATCCATATAAAACCAAAATCCTGTTTTAACTCTATGCATATAAGTATAATGTCTCGCTTTGGTTACATCAAACATAAAATTTACCTCTTTTCTAAATTTCTTATAAATATTATACAAAAATTTTAATTTATTGTCAACTAATTTTTTCGCTGGAGCGAGCTTGCTCGCAATCTGAAACTAAATTTGGTCTTCCACTTTTTAAAACCAAAGATAGGTTATTGATTT